>Ga0302188_10001780_pt1 | contig 16515 bp, 14 predicted proteins | sample II_Bog_E2_1_FD_198783 | JGI IMG/M metagenome (GOLD analysis project Ga0302188, IMG submission 198783) | Peat permafrost microbial communities from Stordalen Mire near Abisko, Sweden - II_Bog_E2_1 | ecosystem: Environmental > Terrestrial > Soil > Wetlands > Peat | place: Sweden: Abisko...
TTACTTTGTCAGCTTCATTTATATCTAACTAAGTCAAATATTCTATACGTCTATGTCTTGCCTAAAATAATGTTAATATTTGGCCTTGGTATCGAGGGTATTCCTTGGATTTGTCCCTATTTTCCATTCAGGACCCTTACTATAATTGAACTTATCAGTGACTTAATAGTTAGGACCTTTCGGGGTTTGCTTTCCAAAGCAATCTACAATCGCCATTTCTTTTGAAACAAATTTTTTCGGCTCTGCATCTCTCGTCGCTGTTCCAAAAGCAAAATGAGGAGCTGAAGTTTTGTTGCTCTCCCTCATCTCCCCGAAACCTGAATATATTTCTGTGTTGGAAAACTTAATTAAGTCTTGATATGTATAAACTTTCTTTTCTTCCTTTTCCGATGCCTTCACTTCTGCCATTTATTAAATAAATAATGTAACTTTCCAGCATAATAAAGTTCAATACAATCTTTATATAGGTATGGAGGTATGGAATATGAAATTGAACCACTGCTAACAAAAATGTAATATATCGTGTTTCATAAGATATTCGTTATTTGATAATATTTTTTGATAGTATAATAATTGAATGTTGATCTTGTTTGAGACTGCTGCTGGATACGCACTCTTTCGCTGTGATAAACCCAAGAAGCTGGAGAAGGTAGAAAATCTTCAAAAATACTTGGGAGATGTTGATAGCCTCAAGAAAGTGTAATTTTACTCTCATTTAGTCTGACACTGGAAGATTTTTACAAATTCAAAAGCACAGCTGATGCCTTTAAATGCATTTCCAAACTTATGAAAGGAAAGATTCCTAAATCCCTTTCCAAGTTTTTGAGTCGCAACGTTATCGAGAAGGAAATCCAATAGACTATTGCAGTAGCTGATAAGAGACTGGGAAAAGCATTGACTGAATAATTGGGTCTTGAGTGCAAACAAAACGAGCAAATCGAAGAATTGATGAGAATAATAAGGTTTAACATCGGCGGTTTACTAAATCGTATGTATTTTTCCATGCAGTTGAAAGTGAAGAAGATTACAAAATGATGACTCTTGGTGTTGCCCACGGTCTTTCCCGCTATAAACTTAAGTTTTCAGCTGAAAAAGTGGATATCATGATCATCCAGGCAGTTTCTCTTCTTGATGAGCTTGATAAGGAAATCAATAACTATATCATGAGACTCAAAGAGTGGTATGGTTGGCATTTTCCAGAGCTCGCCAAGGTCGTATCCGATAACCTAATCTACACTAAAGTTGTTAAAACAGTTGGAATGAGGGAAAAAGCTATTAACACTGATCTTTCTGGAATCTTGCCCTAAGATATTGAAAAAGATGTCAAGGATGCTGCTTAAATTTCTATGGGAACGGAAATCAGTGAGACTGATGAAAAATACATCCACTCTCTTTGTGATCAAATCCTTTAACTTACTGACTACAGAGCTAGTCTTTCTGAATACCTCAAGAATCGTATGCAAGCACTTGCTCCAAATCTCACTTTAGTTGTCGGAGAAATTGTTGGTGCACGTCTCATTTGTCATGCTGGCAGTTTGGTCAATTTAGCTAAATGCGCAGCCTCTACTGTTCAAATTTTGGGAGCTGAAAAGGCTTTATTCAAAGCGATAAAGACAAAGCACAACACTCCTAAATACGGAATCATCTATCAGGCAGCACTGGTCAATGCCGCTCCTTCCAAGCTAAAAGGTAAAATTTCTCGAGCATTAGCTGCTAAATGCTCACTATGCGTAAGATGTGATGCTTTGGGTACCTCATCAATTATTTAGGCGAATCATAAAATGCAGAGATTGGCCAGCAATCTAAAGAATATATTGAAAAACGTTTACAATACTTGGAGAGCAATTAAGGACTTAAATAGACTCGTAAGCCTACAACAGGTCGCATTCAAGAAGGTGGTAGATAGGGTTACGGTCAGCGAACAGAAATGCTTAAAAGACGTCCACAACAAGAATAAGATGCTGAACCTCGCAAAAGATTCAATCAATGATGATGTATAAGATAGACATACATATGCCAGAATAAGACTAAAATAAGAGCAATTTGTATTTTGAGAAACTATAATAAAAAACTTAACAATGTATCCAATTGATCAAACAATCAAAATCTGCTGAGGATATCGTTGACAGTAATCCGCACTTCCAGATCAGGATCTTCTCTCAGAGACAGGATATGCTTCTTAATATTGTCACAAATAGAAGATTTTTACCACTTCTGAGCTATTTCTCTTTCCACTTTCACGCACACTTCTCTAATATTCGGGACAGGCTCATTCGAAGCACTTATTATCAGAGCAAGAGATTTTTATAAATATTGTTCACCAGACGTCGACAGGCAAATTTATTTTAAAGAGTACACAGCTGCAATTTTGAAGTGAAAGCAAGGATCTTTTGAAATAATGTCACTCAATTTGCTGATGAAGGAATTTACCCAGCTGTTACCATAGGCTTTTATTAAATCAGGAATGCGTTCGATTGCAGTAGCTCTAATAGCAGAAACCCGATCTTTAAGATAGTTCAAGATCAGGGGCTAAAGATACTTAGTGAATAGATCTGTATTCTAAGTAAACAGCTTTTTACCTGAACTTTGATCGCAAGATCAATTATCTTTTTTGTTAGTTCCAATCGCACCCTCCATTTGGAATCTTCTGAACAGGTTTTTAAACTGGGGTAGAGTGAGTTGATAGTTTCTGCCCCTAATACCTATATAAACTTGGTCGCGGCATCAATGCCACCCTTTCTAACTTCCTGATTATCGTCTTTCATTAATTCCTTGATGAGAGGTTGCACATTTTGATAGGCTTGATCTTTAGAGATAGCTTGCACCATATTTTTGATGATTCCTCCGACATTCGCTAAATTAATTGCTAAATACCTCTAACAATTGCCAACAGATCTTTTCCAAGTACAGTAACTTGAGGTAATAGATAAGCTATCTTTTCAGGAGAAACAATCTTAATAAAGTTACTGAGTGATTTAACAGCTTCAATCTTTACATCAACCTACGAGTCTTTAAGCAGATTGCCATAGGTCTGGATGAGACTCATATCCGTGACTTCCTTCCCAAAATTTGAAGCTATCTCTGTAAAGTTTTTAGAAAGACATAGTCTTACTCTCCAAGATTTATCTTCAGCAGCTTGAATAATGAGTGGCATGATGAAAGTTTTATTTTAATCTCTAGTGAGAATTTTAGACACTTCTTTAAAGCTTTAGGTAGCTAACACGCGTATTTGATCTTGCTCGTCTGTTGATCGATGTTTGAGTATGCTAATAAGATCACTCAGAACATATTCCTTTTCATACACTCGGCACATATGTGAAATCTTTGTGGCTGTCACCCGCTGCAGCATGAGCATCTCCTCATTTGAAATGTCTGAGAATTTACTAAATAAGACTCAAGCTACTGTCTAATCTTCTCTTTGTTAGGACCAGCTCGAGGATATACATTGCACATTAATAGTGTTGCTGAAACCCGCATGGTGAAGTTGGTCTCATTGGAAGCAAGGCGTATAATATAAGTTAGGAGTGACATACGAGAGGAATAATATAGTTGTTGATGTCGTTGTCAGAGTAGAGATCAAGTAATTTCGTGATGGAATTCACAGCTCTTTAGCGAACCACTGTCTCATCATGTGCGCATAGAGTTTCAAGGAAAGGAAGGACAATAGTATGTTGATTTCCAAGCATGGGACTGCATAGAAAGGTAGATACGCGAGAGTGGCATATTCTTCAGTAATGGCAAATACCACTTCATCGTCCTCCTTTTTAGTCAGTCCGTCTAAGTAAGGGAGCAGCGTGGTCTTAATTGCCTCGACTGGCATGAGAGTAGCTACAATTGATACCTTGTGAACCGTATTAACACGTGAAGCAAGGTCATCAGTGTCCAGCTATTCCTTAAACAGCTCGAAGGGGTTTATATTCTCCATCAAGATTTTAATGTATTTATGTCTAAATAAGATAAAATCTATTCAACAATAATAGCTTAACCGCTATAAAACTTAAAGTGTTCATCCATTGGAACTGCAACGCGAGTATTCGACAAGAACAAGCCATCCGATTGGAATAGGAGTACAAACGAAAAATAATTGGCGAAGATACCCAATAATGGCTATTATCAACAAAATATCGATATCCGTCAATTTAAAAAAATTAGATCGTATAAAATTTAAATTATAATTAAATCAGCATCATCTAATTACTTTGTCTTGAGTATCTCCCTTCGGATTGGAAATCAACTGCTTCCATAAGGATTATTTATTGTCCTTGAGAAGGCCATCAATTGTCTTCTTTTTTTGCATTAATTCATTCACGTTCACCTTATCTAAATTTATTTTTGATTTATGATTTTGAAAGACCTTTGATCCAGCGAGCAGCATTTTAGCTGAAATAGAGTTACTAAGACTTTGCGACCCATGCTGTAAATTTTAATTTTTTCTATCGATGTATGCCGGTATATTGGCTGTGCTTTTCCTTTTGACAATTCGATCCATATTTTCTTTTATCTATCGATTGCTATTCATTTCTCTATTGTTTTCTTTGTAAGCCTATTTATTCTTGTCTTATTTGCCATTGAATTATCTATCAGACTCAAGGGTTGACTAGACTTCCTCGATCTTAGCATATGTTTTAATTGACCGATGCACTTTAGTATTCTCTTATTTTAGTTTAATTCGGTTTCCCTTTTCATTTTACTGCTAACTATTAGAACTAAATCGACGGGCTGTCTCCTTTTCCAAAGGTCGATTGCTTTTCTTAGCCGGAAGCAATAACCTTCCTTCGTCTTCAAAGACAATGATAAGAGAAGTCAGATTATCCATTGACAGTTTTTCCATAGATTTTTAAATTATTTTGGATGGTACAGTGCCAATAAAATTGTATTTCTCCTCGATGTTCTTTTCCTTCAGTTCCCAAAAGCATTAAGAAATCTCTTCATTTGATAATTTGTCATATATTCCATCTGAGCACATCACCACAAAATCGTGCTGAGTGCTATCAATTTAAAAATAGGTAATTTCTGGTTTGGCAATTAATACTTTTGGGTTGCCATTATACTTAGGCAGCTTCGCTTCGATATCGCCAAAGGAACGAGATACTGATAATTTGCCAGGCTAGATACGAAAGGGACCTAAAACGGTGCTTCCATGCTTATTTTTTAGTGAACTTTGATAAATCTTTCCACCTGCTTGAAAGATTCTCTCCTTTTACGTATCACTATCAGGCTTATGGTCTTTGGAAATGGCGTAAACAGTTTTACCTCTATTAGTACTCAATATCGCCCGACTGTCGCCCACATTGGCAATATAGCAAATTTCATCAATAATCAGCAATACAATAGCACAGCTTCCACTTCTCTAAACTGGATTCTGCGATTAGGCATAGCTCAAAAATTATTGTTCCGCTTTCTTGAATCCGAATTTAAGTGCTTCAATAGGTTAATGAGGGAAATGAGAATTTTCGGTGATCTAAATGAGAGTATCTTTACATATTTATGCATGTTTTCTTTCAGAAAATCAGAACACTTATTGCCACCATGTCCGTCAAATACTCCAAAGTAACTACATCTAGGCCAACGTCCTTTAAAATTGGGCTTTGTGATGTTCATGATGATGGAGACTCGATCTTCGTTGTAATTCTTGACTAGTCCATGAAAGGTATTGACGCTGTAGCCCTTAATTGTACCATTAGATCGTTCTATGAATTTAACTGGTTCTATCTTAGGTATTGCTGTTATCCTCTTCTCATCTTGATGATGCATTCTTATTTTAACGATAATAATAATTTAAATTATAAGTATAAATAGTGGTATTTTATAGGGAGAAGCTGATTTAAAAGATTTTAAGGATAATTTTATAAAATCAACAGTCTTATAATTAATCATTATTGTTTTCATTATTTTATTTTTTTATCAATTAACTCTGTTTTTAAATCAATGTTTTTACAAACTTTTCCAAAATAAATAGCCATATATTTAAGGGAATAAAAGCCCATCATTGCCAACCCAATAGAAACAAAATTATCTGTAATACTACCATCCATCAAAAAATGTCCTCCATTGTAGTTTTAATAAAATACTAATGAATTAATAACATATAATGAGCAATATGCTATTCTTCACTGATTAAGACATTTGACTTGCTGAATAATCAGTCTGATAGAAAAGAAAAATCCAACCTATATAAATATAATTTTTGATAAATATCATCTCATTTAGACCTTTAATAATAAATTTATGAAGCATTTTGTTTTTTGATTAAGGATATCAAGGTTAGTTTCTTTTGATTTGCGATTTGTTTCTCAATGGGTTTTGACTGATCATTTCATTCAAGGTATCTCCTCTTTAAGATCGTCTTAGTAGATTCCTCATGGCAATCAATTATTTTACTATCTCAATAATTTATTAAAAAAAATAGATTTACTTCATTATAGCATATTCATTGAGTCAAATAAGAAGTAAATCATTTTGTTGATATGGTAAAACAAAACATGGTCAACTGTTGCTGCAAAATACAAAACCTTTAATTTAGCATCTAAAACAATAAAATAATTAGAGTTTCTCATCTGTATTTGAATTTTAAAGGCTTTTACAGGTCTCTAACCCAATTATATTCAATTATGAGCTTTTCAAAAATTCATTTGCTAATATAAAATCCAATAATATATTTATCCCGAGGTAATCCCCATCGCTTTTATTTTAAAATGAGTCTGGATTATACCAAAAAGACGATTAATGGCTACGCTTACTTTACTAGCCAAAGAATTGGAAACGGTTTCTCCTCTGAAGTCTATCTTGGAATTCATTAAAAAACAAGTACAAATAAACTTATTTAGAAGAGGAAGTAGCCATCAAAGTTATCAGCAAGGCTCGCAAGAGATAAGATGATTTATAAATGGTCGATAAAGAGATCAAGTGCCTGCAAGCAATTAAAGGTTGTGCCAACATCCTTCAAATTAAAAACGCCATTCATACCAAAAACAATATCTACATCGTTACTTAATTTTGCGAAAGGGGTTCTTTGGCTGATGCCCTTTCTCAAAGTCGAAAATTCAGCTAGCCACAGGCAATAAGCTGCATTTTACAAATCATTAATGGCTTTAGAGCCATCGTTTAGAAAAATTTTGTACATAGGGACTTAAAACTTGTGAATATCTTTATCACTAGCAACGACTAATTAAAAATTGGAGATTTGGGATTTACTATTGATGCTTCCCTTTGCAAATAGCCACTACCAGAAAACGTTGGTTCGCCTCTTTACGAGGCTCCTGAAACATTGACCTCTAATATTTATAGCGTCAAAAGCGATATATGGGCAATAGGCATCATTTTCATTGAAATGTTGTTGGGAAAGAATCCTTGGAAATCAACGACTGAGATTTAACTTGCGAAATAGTTGGCATTATTCAATCTGGACAGCATTTTGCCTTCCCCCATCAGTAAGAAATCTAAATAATTTTTATCTAAATGTCTGAAAAGAGATATTGCACAAAGAATGAGTTCAAATTAATTGTTTTCGTTTTGTTTTACTGAAGATAACAAAAGTCCTTCATAAATTGCATTGAAAAATGTTTCTAATTCCAACCTCATCGAAAGCAAAAGTAGCGTACATCCCATCAGAACTTCTCCCGAAATAAAATAAAAATATCACGCAGAGTAATTAGCTAGAGACTGCTAGGTTAATAACAATCTGGATCTGATGAAACTATCAAAATAATCAATAAAATTAGGAAAGACTTAACGGCCTTCTCAAATTTCAATCCCAAAATCATCAAAAAGTAATTTATCAAACAGCATATAAATCAGCCAATAATCGACTAACCCTCAAGAAAGCCCAAAACTTGTCAAATACAAAAAACCTCAGCAAAGAGAAAGCGTCAAGGATTCGAAGAAATCTCTGAATTTAGATATGTCCTAATCAATTGTGTTCAGAACTATCGAAAGCGAGGCATAAAAATAATCTAATCCTTAAACAGCCTTTAGAATGAAAAAGGTTTTGAAAAATGATAGCCAATTCTAAAATTTAGGAGATTAAAAAAGCAAAAAGATGTTGAAAAAAGCAAATGAAAGGTAAAGTGTTATCAGCAATTCATAGATGCATAAAACCATTAAAAACTAAAAATAGTCATAAGGCAAGAAAAATTTAAGCCTAGCTACTCCTTCAGCCAAGAAAAATTCACTATATCGAAAGCCAACATTGGTCTAAAAATAAATATTACTGCAGACACAATCTCAAATCAATTATTTTAGATTTCTAAATAAACTACTTAGGAAAATTCATGATATCCTCAAGACGAACGACTAAAAAATAATGATGTTTAAGAAAAACATATTCTATTTGATCAATAACAAAATTAAGGCTGTCAGAGACCTGAAAGGCATTAAATAAGTCTCACCAGCTCAACTTAAAGAGTTTCAAACAACTGTTTAGTATCAACACTTACAGGAAGTTTTAAAACAATATCAAGAAAGATATGATCAAGAAAATCAGAAAGATAAGCTTTCTATGACGTTTGAGTCAGACAAAGAATTTCATAATTTATTAAGTTATGTTATGAAAATTTTATATCAAAATGTCGCTAAGATACAGTAAAAGGCGGAGGAATTTAACAGAAAAAAAGGATTAGCCTATATTCTATAAGATTTGATCGAATTAACCAAACTCCACTCTCTCGATAAATTATAGAACTGGCACAATTTTCTAATAAAATCAAACATAAATAAGATAATCGAGAGAGTGCTTCCAACCTCATTAGATGAGGGATATTGGCTCTAGATCAAAAAGAGATTCTTAAATGTGGGCAATCCTTGATACACTAAATATTAAATCTTTAGCTTTTATTTAATATTTTATTAATTTTAATTATTTTGAAGATATTCAAATGGGTTCCTTCAGATCTCAGCCAGATTTGGTCAAACACTCCGTTGTTAAAAATGGCGTGGGACTCATCCATGCATCAACTCACATGTGCGGTACTTTCTCTTCAATATAGGATGGAGAATTTATATGGAAGATGCGCACATCGCCATTTCCCCGCTCTCTGATAAAAGAAATTCACTTTTTGGTATCTTTGATGGGCATGGAGGTATCTCTTCAGTTAGTCAGGTGCCTAAGTTTCAACTTTTGTTGAACGCCATTTCATTTTAGAATTATAAAGCAATAAAAACTACTTAAGCAGAGATTATGAAAAAGCTCTGAGAGAAACCTTTTTAAAAATGGATTAGATTCTCTTAACACAAGCCGGCAAAAATTAAATTGTTTCTATTCAGAAGGAAATGAAAGAAAAGGATAACGGGCCTAAATATGATGAGGAATCTCACGCTGGATGTACTGCAAATGTGGTTTTTATAACTCCTTAATTCATTTACTGCGCCAATGCTGGAGATTCAAGAGCAATTGCATCGGTTAATGGCAAAATGGTGGAACTAAGCAAAGACCATAAGCCTGAAGACTCTGGTTAACTTGATAGAATCACCAAAGCAGGAGGAAGTGTAACTTATGGTCGTGTAAATGGTGGTCTAAATCTATCACGTGCTTTAGGCGACCTCTAATACAAACGAGGAAACCTGAAACCAGAGGAGCAGATGATAACAGCCAATCCTGATATAACAAAAATAAAGAATGAAAACGTAGATTTTATTATAATGGGATGTGACGGTATATGGTAGGTGAAAACCAATAGTTAGATGATAGATTGGGTGACCAAAAGAATCAACAAAGAGAACTCAAGTCAGCAAAGCATCAATTAGGAACTTTTAGATGAACTTGTCTCCAAAGATAGCGGAAACCAGTATGGCATGGACAATATGAGCGCCATTCTCATCAAATTCGATAAAAAGAAATGATTATCCCATCCAATACCAGCATTCTTTTGTATAAATACTAATTTAACTATGTGCAACAGTCCCTTTTAGCTGCTTTTCAGTTGAATTCCGCATAGTCAATAATCTTAATTTTTGTGAAGATATCCAATTCTAAGTCTTAAGAATATCATTTCTTTTCTTCCTCTTTGCTCTTTTATTGAACATTTCCTTTCAGAGCCACAGATAACATTTCACCGTAGATAGTTAATAACCTCATCTACTTTAAAGCCACAACTTGAAGGCTTCCCATAAAATCGACTGGTCTTGATTTCTTAAATTATTCAATATCTTTATAAATGGAAATTGCTGTCAAAGGAATGCATTTATCCAAGAAAGATTCGTTTTTCTCATATTCGGGAATGCTAGTTTAGAGTTGCTTGATTTGATTGTCTTTGTTGCCCAGAGTGAAAATAGATTTAAGTGTCGTTGCACCACTCTTCAATTTTTATAACTCTTCTTTACTCTGCCTTCTTACAACTTCAAAGTTTGCCTTCTTTGATTAAAGATTTCGCCTTGATTATATTGCTTGAAGGAACGATCTGGCTTCTCTAATATCGTATGTAATCATTTCAACGTAGTCTTGAATGACATTTGCCTCACTAAAATGGAGGTATTCAGTTATCTTTTCGATAAATCTTTCATTGTTTGAAAGGAAAATACTTTCATCAGAAGGATCGTGGATTTTAACAAATTATTGCTCAAATGCCTGTAGAACATTTTTATAGCACAGCCCTAAATATAAAATATCGTACCATACTGATTGACAAATATCTTTTTAGCTTCGGCCACCTCCAACAGTTGATCTCGTATCACCGTGAGCCTCTTCTCCACTTGCTTCAAAGTCTATGATTCAGTTTCAAGCTCACATATGATATTCGCTAAATTGCACTATTCCGCAAATTTGGCGAACTAGACATCGTAGATATTAGCGATCAGAGCGTACTAATGGTTTGGCATTAATTTTGCAGCCTAATTTACCTCAAAATTACTCTCTAAAAATCGGGAGCGCCTCTGATAAAAGTTTGAAAAATGTCCGAGTCGAAGAGAAAGGGCTTTTTTTCTATTTTCTGGCAAAAGTAGTTTAAGAATTTCCTCCTCTCCTCAACATGCCTCTCCGATGTATTGCCCTAGATAAAGTAGTTATTACTGCTGTTCTTTTGGAGGGGATGGGGGGAATGTAAATGCCGACGAACCTTTCCACTAACTTATTCCTCAGCAAAAGAAACTCTCTGAATCTTCTTCTGATATTGAACTCACCATGAGGGTCTTTCCCGGCTACGAGATAAGTCACGAAAGACGGTATCTTTTACTTTGGAAAATCTTCAAGCACTGGATCCTTAACGAAGATTAAGGCGTAGGGTTGATAAGGTTGCTTCATTTGCCAAGATTTGTTTGCGCTAATATAAATTTGATTAATTGATAGACCGATCTATTGTCAATGGAGGATTGAATATCTATAAACTATTTAAATTCTAAACTATGGAACTCTTCGAACGGGTTTATGTATTTCTTATCTCAATTCATCATCTCTGCTTTTAATGAAAACGGGATGATGTCCATCATATTTCGTTGGCAATAGGCTCCTTGTCGAGTATATTACTTACTTCCTTCTTTTTTACAAGATACCTCGCATCACAACATAAAATATACTTTCCTCTCCGTTATAGCATATTGCTTAACAATATTTCATTTAATCGCAATCAGAGATAACATGAACATCCAGAACAACAATTACGACTATCTTTTCAAGTATATTATTGTGGGGGACACGAGTAATTCAGCGCTTAGCATAGATGTCGGAAAGTCATGCCTGCTGCTGAGATTCTCTGAGCACACCTTCAAGAAAGATCATGAGCCTACTTTGGGAGTTTAATTTACCTCCAAAGTCGTGTAATTAGAAGGGCACGCCATCAAAATTCAAATTTGGGACACAGTATGTTTATGTTGAGTGAGGCCGGGCAGGAATCCTTCAAGGCGATTACGCGATCATACTACAAGGGGTCAATTGCAGCGTTTTTAGTATTCGATGTGACCAGTCGAGCTTCCTTCTAGAGTCTGCACAAATGGCTCTATGAAGTAAAGAACCATTCTCACGATAAATTATAAATCTTTGTTCTTGGGAATAAAAGTGACCTCAAATCATCGTATTTTCCTTGCGATAAAGTCGGTAGGTAACCTTTTAGGAGGCAGAAACATTCGCTCGAAATAACGACTTTAGTTATTTTGACGTTTCAGCTTACAACGGAGATCGAGTGGAAGAAGTCTTTCTGCGAATGACTGAAAAGGTTCTCAGAAAAATAGTTAGCAAATAATTGAACATTTAAATTGACTCAGTATTAAACAGATCATTCAGACTTTGGGAATTCGTAAGGGAAAAAAGCAAAAAAAAGATATCATTAGTCAGAATGGCAAAATTTCTTTAGGGATGGGTTCTGAACCACAGTCAAAATGTTGTAAATGAATTACCTAATTATTCTTTTTATAATTTATGGATTAAGTGATTTAACTAAGATATATATCATTTCAATATCTTTCGATAATTTGATGATAAGTAAGACCTTTTGATTCTACCATTATGAAAATGTATATAAAAATTCCAACAAAATTCCAAAATGCAGCAAAGTAGAAAATAGGATAACCCAAATGAGAAGGAATGAAATTTACAATGATAGGACTTAAGAATACAGATACAGCCAAACCTAAAGTTTGCAGACCATTTTGAAGGGCTACTTTATCTGGAGAGACAACTTAGTTAGGATAGGTCCATCCAGGGGCAAGAGAAAAGGCTCCATAAAAAATCATTTCAAGGATAACAAAAACAAAGAAGACCCATTGATTTTAAATTTGTAACATTACAGCGCAGATTATGTTAGTAATAAACATAGCAACGGCAGATATTATAAGTAAGGGTTTTCGCCCGACGATTTTTGAAATGGTGAATACCCCGACTGCGTTTCCAACAAAAGCTATAATGGTCACTACCAATGGCGCATAGTCACTCAATCCTGATCCAGATCCAGTTTCAATGACTTAAATAATAGGACCTATAAAAGTTAAAATAGGAATTCCCCCATTAAGTTGCCGATAAAGAGCGACGAATATAGCGACTGCTCTCGCTTTATTAGCCTTTTGCGTTAGCTTTAACTACTATGGATCTCTTTAACTATGTTTTATCTTTTGTGCATCAGCAGCTTTTTGTGCATGATCTAGATCCTTTTTAATATCAAAGAACTCTTCTTCTATATATTTTTCTTTATAAATTGTTGCTAAAATAGCTTTACCTTATTCATCAAATCCTTTTCCAATTCTTTCATGAGGGCTATGAGGGACGATTGTTAAACAGCCAATAAGCTGAATGATTGCCAAGACTGCAATAGAAGCAAGAAGAACTTGAGCTTGACCTACTTATGAAAAATTGGCTATAATCATCATATAAGAGATAAAGTAGCATAAAACTGAACCAAATGTTAGTCCTACGGCGATTAATGGCATAATTTGAGCCCTTAATTATTTTGGAGCTATTTACCTGAGATAAATAGTGGTAATTCCCATTTCAAATCCTATAGCCACTCCTTATAGTAAACGGCCTATGAGTAAAGTTTCTTGTTCAGGAATTAACATTATAAGCGAAGTTATAATTACTGCTATAGATCCAACAATCAAGCTCATTTTTCTTGAAAGATGAGCTAAAGTGGCTTTAGTCAGTGAAGCTCCAATAACTGCGGTTAAAGTAGGAGCTCCAATCATAATAATTTGACAAGTTTGTCCCGAGAATGAAAGATTCCAATGTTCGCTATAAATATTTGGATGGATTGGAGTAGTCTGACTAAGAGCATATCCTATAAAAACTCCTGACAAGGCAACGAAGCAAGATGATAAAAAAGATCCTCCATAGCTTTTATATCTAACTTCCGGTTAAGCATGAGGGATAAGTGGTTCCTGTTCTAAATAATTTGATTGTTTACCTGTTGTGATTTTAAATAGTTATGTTGATCTTCTCTAATTCATTGCAAATTTCAACAATCAGATATTATTGATTATTAATAATAAATTTTAAATAGATTTTCACAAAAAAATAGGAAACAAAAACAATAAAAATAAGATTCAGAAAGGTGTATTTTATGATTTTAGATAAATCAAAGCTTGGGTCGACTTTTTGCAAAATATTTTGCTAAACATTGCTCCATATTGGTACTTCCAATATAAAAGATTGTGGGTTAATTTTTGTTGTTTTTCATTTATACTTTATCAATAATTTTTGTTCCCATTTGTTGTGAAAACTTTAATATAGACGGATGGATTAGAACACTATGCATCATCCTGTAGCCATGAAGATAAAGATAATTCATTCTTTCCATAATAATAAATCTTGCTAATCCTTGCTTCATCATATCTCTACTCACAGCCATCTTCCCTGCATAGTAATCTGTTCCCATTTTAAGATTTTAATCTCCTAATTTTTTGATAGGATCATAATAAGACTCAGCCTAAGTACTGTTAAGAATTTATATAAACTTGACCAAATCAACATTCAATTGAGTGCCTACCATCTTACCATCCAACATGTATTTCTTAATATCAGAATATTTACGGCCATATAAAATATAGATGTATTCCTCTATTAATTGATTTTTCTTTGAGCTTCAAAAAGGAGAGGAAGCATTTATAGTGTTTTTGATTCAAGGACATCAATTGCTTGGAGATTTTTTGAAATCAAGGGATTATCAGTTTCATAAGATGAAACAATGAGTTGAGTTACTTCTTAGATGTCATCACGAGTCAATGGCTCAACTGTTATGTTTAAACGTAATAGATGTTCCATTATTTTTTTTACGGGTAATATATTTATTAATGATTATAAATATCTAATTGTTGTTGATAAATTACGTCATATATAGTAATTTTATTGTATATTTTTTTTCATGATTTATTGATAATCTCTTTAAGATCTTAAGATTCATTGTCATATTAAAGTTATTTATGGGCCGCATATACATTGATTCTCAGATCATTGGCATTGATAAGTTTTTGGAATTTTATAAAAATTAGCAATTATATTTAAATAAAATTATAAATTTGATTCAACTTTATCCTTCAATTTTTATTTTTTAAAAAAATTATGCAAAAATGATCTTTCAAGAGTTTTTTCGCTATCAATTTTGCTTTTTTTACAATTCTAATACATTTTATTAAATTTTAGATTTTAATGATTAGAATTTCCTCATTCAAGTCGAAAGCAGAAATTATATTCATCATACTTCTTACCAATTATGTGTCGGGATAAAAATCATTAATTTTTTTATCGAGGATTCTTGTTATAATTTTCGGGAAATTTTTAATTTAACAAAACACAGAAATTTGACCTCTTCCATCAAAATTAAAACAGTTAAACTTGGGTTTTTGACTTGGAGGTACCCTCATCAAATAAAAAATATGAACTTAATGACAAGATGATATGTGTCAATCAGCATAAGCTATTTCTAAATTTTGAATCATTTCTTCAAATAATTAGACTCTCTTCAAGATAAAAAGTTGTAAAACATTATTGTTTGGAATTTTAGATAGGATTGACTTGCTTATGATTGGGGAAGAACACTGATTTGGACAAACTTAGAAATTTTATCTCAAAGTAAAATTATTAAACCAATTAAACTCAATTAATGATTTGAAAAAGTTCCTTCTCTCAAAATAAGTCGAAAGAAAATAATTTTTTATTGAATTAAAAAAACTGAGTTTTGAACATAAGCCAATATATTGTGGATTTGCATCAAATAAATTAAAATTAATGCTAAAATCAGCTTTTGTTGATTCCCTTTTGATTTTAAGAAACATTTAATGCTATTTAACAAGTAATTAAGCCTTTTCTGGTAATTTCCTTATATTTTGGTGACTCACAATCATCAAAATAGAAAACTATTTCATGATGTATTGAGTAATATGCCATAAAATGTATAAGAAATATCTATGAAAGGAAAATACTTCCATCAGAAGAATCATGGGAATCCTTAACGAAGATTAAGGCATAGGGTTGATAAGCCTGCTTCATTTGCCAAGATTTGTTTGCGCTAATATAAATTTGATTAATTGAATAGACCTATCTATTGTCAATGGAGGATTGAATATCTATAAACTATTTAAATTCTAAACTATGGAACTCTTCGAACAGGTTTATGTATTTCTTATCTCAATTCATCATCTCTGCTTTTAATGAAAACGGGATGATGTCCATCATATTTCGTTGGCAATAGGCTCCTTGTCGAGTATATTACTTACTTCCTTCTTTTTTTGCAAGATACCTCGCATCGCAAAATAAAATATACTTTCCTCTCATTATAGCATATTGCTTGACAATATGTCATTTAATCGCAATCAGAGATAACATGAACATCCAGAACAACAATTACGACTATCTTTTCAAATATATTATTGTGGGAGACACGAGTAATTCAACGCTTAGTACAGATGTCGGAAAGTCATGCCTGCTGCTGAGATTCTCTGAGCACACCTTCAAGAAAGATCATGAGCCTACTTTAGGAGTTTAATTTACCTCCAAAGTCGTGTAATTAGAAGGGCACGCCATCAAAATTCAAATTTGGGACACAGTATGTTTATGTTGAGTGAGGCCGGGCAGGAATCCTTCAAGGCGATTACGCGATCATA
>Ga0302188_10001784_pt1 | contig 16503 bp, 11 predicted proteins | sample II_Bog_E2_1_FD_198783 | JGI IMG/M metagenome (GOLD analysis project Ga0302188, IMG submission 198783) | Peat permafrost microbial communities from Stordalen Mire near Abisko, Sweden - II_Bog_E2_1 | ecosystem: Environmental > Terrestrial > Soil > Wetlands > Peat | place: Sweden: Abisko...
ACCCCAAATTCAGTAAAATTATAATTTTGCATTCATATAGAATTGATGCAAATATTCATATAATCATCCCACCACATCTCTTGACAAACCCTTAATAAATATTGATGCGAAGTCATTGTTGCCATCCTATCCTCGCTGAAGCTAAACTCGAGACTATAAGTCCACAATATAATATCCATAATGAACTTTAAATTACAGTCAATCGTAAATATAAAAGTCAGATTTTCACCTAAGCTTCTCTCCTTTCTCCTTATTTTAGCCATAACACAATCATAAAACTGCACTGCTTTCAACTTCAACACTTCTTACACCAAATGTATCATACAATTTGATCAATGTACTCAAATATCCAACCGCTCAACTTCAAACACAAATAGTTAGAAATCGTTCAAAAATTGTCAAATGCAACAGTGCTCTAGACTTGGTGCTTTTGGTTCATGTCTGTATTCAGTTTCAATTTAGCTCGATGAAGCTTCGTGCTATTCGTATTGCTGCAAAAATGTCACTTTTGATGCTGATCAGTGTTTGACAAACAACTAACTCAGTCAATCCCGCTCTGATACTACAAATACCTACCTGATTATAAGTACCATCTCATCTATCTAGTCCTAACCCTCTGCATATTAGGTTTAATAATCACAATAACCTGCTTCCTGGTTAAAAAAATTAAATGTTTCGAGAAAACATAATCTTAACCAAATATGCAAAAGATTCCAATTTGGATAACAGGGTAATTTATTAATCAGAAATGCAATGTTTGTTAGTTAGAGGGGGCTGTAATATAAACTAACTGCCAACACTTTTTTTGTCTTGATTGCTTCAGTAAACGAACGGGAAAAACTTAAATCCATGGTCAATGCTTGGTATGTGAAGTGAAATCAAACAGATACCGCCTTTGGTGTGATGAATGCCACTAAAAATACACGAGAATAGGCTTTCGCAAAATTACAACCGTCTCATAATTATCATCATACTATGATAAGGCAAAATTGTTTCACATTGATTGTCTTAAAGACTTCTTTTCTTCCCCTAAGACCGAAGGGCGTCTGACTTCGTCCACTAGAATTTGAATAAAGTCAATCTAATTTTGATATTTTCTTATTTTCGATTAATTATCATAACAATTTAAACAATTAAATATCACCAGAAAAACTCTGTTAACTTGCGGAATATGCCCTTTGCAAAGTAATCCTAGTAGCGGCTGTGAGAATACAACACTCCTCTGTTGTCCAATCCTTATCTGACTTACACTATCTTATGCATGAGTTCTGCACCAACCTCAGAGGAATCCAAGGAAGGTTTAATTCTCATCAACAACTCCTTATCTTTACACCATACCAAAACTCCATTATTAAGTGTAATTTCATTAATCACCTGAGTAAAAGCTTAGTAATTTTATACATCAGCTATGCAAACTTTAAGCAGACCGTTTTTGAAATCATAAGGTACTGTCGACCCAAATTTAATTAAAAATTATTAAAAGATGGATTGATTGATTGAAAAAAATAGGTTGAAAGTGTGTTGTTTTTGCTATTTTTTAACGGTAGGAGTAACATGGACATTTTTACTTGCTGCCAGTGAGCTGCACACATTCATTTATTTTATATTTGTATGATATCTCTCCTGACAAGTAAGATACAGTTCATCTTGTTTATTACTATTAGATATATTAGAAAGTTCAACAGAAATAAATTAATCGTTGATTTCACTCAGTTTACGGAGGAAGTTTATCCTTTAGCTTACATCCTTGATATCTATCTTCAGGAACTATTGGACTGGCTCATAATTAGCAATCTTTGATACTTTAAGAGTTATTGCAGTCGGTAGTGCAAAAATACCGCCTGTTCCAATGAAAAGCGAGTTGAGAGAAGGAATCTATCCATACCTGTTTGTTTAGCTTGCAGACCTGAAATTTTAGCCAGATGCCGATATTAATTCCATACTGATTGTAGCTTTACTCAGTTATTGCCCATTGAGTGGCAAATTACTTGTAATAACATCATAAACCTTCTCTTTATCAAACTCAATCGGAAATATTGGAGAGTATCCTTTTTATTTTAGAAATTTATTGACCTCTTAACAATTAGCGCCAGTTTAGACGTACAGTGTATTATTGATATCATTGATTTGTTTCTTGTTTAGGGAGGTTAGGTTGAGGAAGAGACATTTGGTATTGAACTGTTCAGACATTTTTATCTTCTCTTTTTTAGAGATATCGTCCATACGAACTATCACTTTGTAATGATAGCGGTGAGCTAAAGATATGATGTTTGCTAATTCGTCAAGTGTTTTGGGAGACAAAATAGTGCAATTGAGATTCTACTTTAGTTATTCCTTGACCATAACCTCCGAGTACAGTCTCGATATTTTTGACTCCATTTTACTTATCTCGACCTTTTTACTATAGATTTCATTGTAAACCAGAAATCCACCTCCCAAAAGAGTCGCCCAAAACAACAATCTGTGAAAGAGTTTCTTCCGCTCACGTTCGATAATCTTCTGTCTTTCTTCTCGAATGTAGTTGAAGAGAATTGTTTTTTTCTCTTTAGTCTTCAGGCGGTACTTAGTAATGTAGTCTTTCATTTTGCTGTAGCGAGATGACATTAGTTATGTTGCGATTGAATTAATTTAATTTAGGCCAATTTATCATTGAATCCAAAAATCATTAAATATCAAGATAAATGTTATAAATTGATAAAAAGAATATGTTTACAGCATCTGCTTTAATTGAACTTTCCAAACAAGTCAAACCGCATTTATTAATCATAATCAAACAACAATATCAACCCATCTTAAACTCATAACTGACCCAATATACAATATTTTTCAATGCTCAACTGTCAACAAATCATATTTTCCTCCGTATATGGCAATCCCTTTTCCGCAATATTAATTATTAATTAATTGATTATTTTATAATCATTAGTTTTTAATGGGAAAACAACACGGTACCCTCGCGAAAGCCGGTAAAGTCAGAAAGCAAACTCCTAAAGTTGCAAGAATTGAAAAGGCACGCAAACCCAGAGGACGCGCCTACAAAAGAATCTTGTATAAGAAAAACTTTGCACCACTTGTCCCCGGACAAAAGAAGAGAACACCCAACTGGAATGCCGGTAGACCCGAAGTCCCCCCCACTCAGAAATGATCTTTTGTTGGACATCAACTAGCCATTCATCTATCTCTCACGCCCATATTCATACCATATCATATTCCCATCAGTATTCGCCTAGCTCACTAGCTCACTGCAAAGGTGAAAAAGATAGAATGAAAAAGGGCTGAAACAACATAACTCAAAATATAATAAATATTTTTTGTCGATCAGTCTTAAAAGCTAATGAGGGTTAAAGCTCCTTTAATCAAAGAATTGCAGTAAAGCATAAATCATTTATATTTTTTATCATACTATTCCAGTTAGGCTCTCAATTGGTAAACTTGCTGATCTTTCTAAGCAATTTTCTGCTCAGTTTTAAAGATCAGTTCGAACAATCTCGGATAGATCTGCGAAACCTCAAATCTATTTTTAGGAATTATTTCAAAGAAAGGACTGGTAAAATTCTAGACATCTGCGTAGATGAGTTCAATTGATTTCGAGAGAATCGGATAATGAACGTGATAGTAGTACCCCATATCTTCATCGTGAAGAATTTGATACACGAATTTACTTGAAATATAGGCTAGAAAAGCTACTGACAGCAAAATGGCATTGAGAAAACTTCTATCTCTGGCTCTATCTGCGTAATTTGATGGTTACTTGCCTCCCACTCGTCATAAGGAATGTACCTTAATCTGTTATTGATCTTTGGCGGAATATACTAAAAGGTATAATAAGGAGTGAAAGTCTGTTTTTTGATGAATGACTTTACTGATTTGGATAGATTTGCCCACGCGTAGTATCTTCCCATGTTGAAATTGAAGTTCTTCATCTCTCGATATATATTAACTTAAATCAATTGATTATAGGGTGAAATTATAAAAATCTACTCCATATCTATTCATTCTCTCTTCTATGCTGTGAATTTATATTAATGGAACAAAAGTGGCATTTCAAATATTATAATATCAAGTCAGCAGGAACAGACGAACTTATCTTCACAAGGGATACATTTTCCTTGAAATAGATTGAAACCTTAGCTACAGATGAGGCAACTATCATTTTACCAATTTTCACAGTTTCTAAAAACACATAGACCATCGATCAGGTCATAGTCTTAACTACAACTTACGCAAAGTTGATTTTGATAAGAAAGACAGCCGTCAATGACACATGAACCTCCTTTCAACTTATAGCCAGCCTTACATTAAGTGCATATTCCACGATTATATTTGACACAACCTTCCTGCATTTTTTGACACGCCCTTTGCTCAGTGATAAAATAATTGCACTCACACGCGTAACAACCAAAATCATTATAAGATGAGCAATGTTAGATGACACACTGATGATGTTTAAGTTGAAATGGCCTAAAACACTACGAACAAGAATGATCGGGTTGCTCCACTCTGCATCCCAGCAATAAGTTATGTTTGCATTCGTTTAATATCAGTGAGTATTCGATATTACATTGTTTACAGGTGTTGTCATCATTGTATTCCTAGCAGTCCTAAACTCCATTTTGGCAAGTCCCATTAATCCGCCTAAAACCATTAGCGCAATTGATGCACTCTCCATTACTGATTTCTAAACATCCAACTAAAGTATTGCTTACATCTGCTGATTGATCGACCAAGCTGCATTTTCCGTTTAAGAGTTCATATTCTAAATAAAATATTGAATACTTGATGAACAGATGTAGCATTCGTTTGCTGATTTATATGTGAGACATCCTTCAATGAAAGAAGGTGTGATGCAGATTTTGTTAATATCAGGTACTGATTGTTCGGGGCATGAGGGATTGAGATTAATGACGTTGCCCGTGATCAATAGAGAGAGAGTTAGACTCAGGAGAATTGTTTTCATTTTTAATTATTTTCGAAATTAATAGAAATTAATTCATACTTGTTTTCTATAAGAGAAAATAGATGTTATAGCAATTAATGAAAGAGGGAAAGTAAATATTATGTTTAATTATGGTTTAATTAATCATACCATATGGCATATTAATCATTGCTTTTAGATTATTTGAAACTTGCTTTGCTTTTTTATCCATAAACCACATGAATCAGCCAAGGCAAATTCATGTGTAAGGAATATTATTATCGATGAAGTCTAGATAGGCTTCATATTTAAAAGGATTCAATGCAGCTTTGAAGGATATAAAGGCTTGGCTATCTATTTTAAGTCAAAAAGACTTAAGATAAATTGTGTGATTGTCAATGAACTTAAGAATAACAGGTGTAAAAATATTAATTAAGCAATTAAAGAGTGTTCTCTAAATACTCTCAAGTTTACTTGTTCAGATTCACAGATAAATAGTTAATGATCAATTCTCCAACTCGTGTTTATAGTCTGAATAAATTTATTGAGATGGAGCTACGAGGAGTTTCAATTTTTCATTAACGATTTACAATCGAATCCATCAATGATATCAAAGTACTACAGCATAATAATAATATTAGATTTAATATATTTTATCCAATAGTCAGCTAATCACTCCAATATTTCAAAAATCCACCTTGGATTCCTCGAGGAAATATATATATCATTCAAATATTATATAAAAATCAAAAATTGTTAGAAAATTGGAATGCATCAATACGCTTGATTTTATTGGACCTCAAACTTTTTAATTATTAAAAACCCTTGAATGCAGAACGGTGTGAATTATTAAAGACATCAATGTTGCAAGAATTAATTTAGTCATCTTCCGAATATTTTCGATATCTACCAAACTTAAAAAAGGTAACGATTCGAGTAGGATCCGATTTAATTTGAGGGGATATAGTATTTTGGTCGAGGGATGGGCGATAGGAATGCATTATTTGAAAGTAATAAAATAATTTCCCCTTGATTTTGGTAATATATTATTATTTTGATATTTTTACCATTGATAAACACCCAAACGATATAAATATCAAGGTGAACTCACAAAATAGATCAAATCAAAAATTGATCCTCTCCTTATATGTTTGTAGCTCTTTTTGAGCAGGCGTTGACCATTAAGGGATCTCAATAATTCCTATTGATTATTGTGATGTTTAGGGGAGATTGAGTATTTATTCATCGGCTTTGAGGAATTCAAAATTCATTATTTTATCATTTTCGTAGACATTCTCAACTAAAGAGCTACTTTGAGTTTGAACCCAAAGATAAAACTAATGATAAGATTCATCCGATTCAAAGGTATAAAAAACATTTGTCTCCTAGCAGAAAAACCCATAAGCTTGATTGAAACTTTCTTCGTTAGGAATTGCCGAATTGATCATTTTGTTTTGTTGATAAAATAATTTTATTTATATATTGATTTAAGATATAAGTGAGCATAAGAAGAAACCTTAAATTTTATAATTCAGGAAATGGGTACGATTATAGATGCTTAAGTTTGTTAAATTGGTATAACTCACCCCGAAAGTGATAAATAACATCAATTAACCTCATCATTGCTTGAAACTTGATCGCTCATCTCTATGTGGAATTATCTTATATCTCTTAGTTCCTTCTCAATATAATCTATGCAATTTAGATACGCACCCTAAAAAGTAAAATATCATGGCAGCATTCATAATTCTTTCGATTCAATATGCATATATTACAAAGTCATAACAATTAACAGGATCATAGGGTTGCTTTTTAGGAAGAGAACCCAGAGACAACTTCATTTGAACGGATGCAGTCGTAAATCATATTATCCCCATTTTGTCTATACTCCATTAACTTTTGGATTTTTCTCGTCGCTTTGGAATTCATTTGGGATGTAATTTGCCCCGGCTGGAGCTCATAGAACAGAAAATAGTTAATATAAGAAATTACAACATCTCTATCTTGTATTTTCCAAAGTTACATCTTCCTTTTGGTGGATGATAACGTCATTCTGAAGATAATTTCGTCCTTCAATTAATCGAGAGCCATGGAAATTGCAGTAAAAGAATAAGCACTTAAAACTGTCTTTAATCCTTTATGTCTTAAGGAATTGATATTTCTATTTTGGTTAAACATAGCCTTCATTAATTGTTTTGAAGGATGCTTGATACAATTGAACTCCTTCCAGATGTCTCTAGCGATCATGTTGGTTATATATCCATCTTCATCATTGCCTTTTCTTGTCTTGTTGATAAAACTAGTCATAGTTTACTTCAGAAGACTCATAAATGAGGCAAATATGTTGTGATATGGAGATCCTCTTCGAATATTTTGGTAATTCGCATGATGCGAATCATGACTTTCGGATGAATTTTATGGAGTATGGTGATCTTCTTCTGGTCTTTGACTTTCTGAAGATGAGAATTTGTCTTCTCTCTTGTCATCATTTTCAACTGAAAACGGTGAAGGCAAATATGCGTCCATACTTTAATTTAACAAAAAAATAATAGCAGGGGTAGTAATTTTAATTATTTCCAATTCTTATAACTGTTATAAAAGAGTTAGCAATTTAATCAAAAATTATTTGGAAAGACTTCGTATTCTAGCACTCAATTTATAAGGTCATAATATTTGATATTTTATGATTAAAAGCAATGTTAAGAGATCAAGTAGAATTAAATTTGCAGAATCAGTCATAATCTCGGCCCTCTGTCGTTTATCTATTCAGCATTTAGTCAACTGTGCAATTATCTTCATTTGGGAGTGAGTAGGAATCCTCTTTAAAATTGACTTCACCATCCATATTGATAATCTACTGTGAAATTGTGGGATTGTTAGCTTCAAAAGCTGAAGATATGAGATAGAGAGCAGGTAAATCCACAAATAGAGTTGGGGACATCAGTCCCAAACCCATACGATTGTTATTGCCTCGAAAGTTATTCTGATTAAACCGCTTTGGTTGAAAATATATTTATAGATGCGATGATGAAAAAGAAAAAGGACTTACTAACTATCTCTTTTCGTAATCATACCAATTAAAGTCCCTGAAAAATGGATGTGTTCTAAGCTCGTCTGCATGGCTGAACCCAATCCTCTGCGTGGGATTGAATATTAACAGTCTGTTGATTAAATTTGATAGCTCATGACTCATGCCGATGGGATCAAACTTATTTTCTTAAAACGTCTTAAAATTCGGATAGGTTCCAGTCCACATGAAATACAAAAGCACTCCCAACGACCAAAAATCAGAGGTATGAGTCACCGCCTCCTCCCTAAATTACTCCGGCGACATAAAAGGGTTGTTTTATATTATCGGAACCTAATATCTCTCAGGGTGTAGTTTTGACAAATTCGTCAGAAGCGGATACCCATTTTATAAGACAACAATATTTTCGTTATTAATGCCTCTATACACAATATTCAGCGAGTGCAGGTAGTTAAGCCCTGAAATAATGCCAGCAGCTATGAACCTGATATTTCCTTCTAGATTATTTCTGAAAAATTGAAAATACTCAGGCCTGTTGTTGGTGGTGTATATACTGAGGTGATTATAATTGCCGATATTAAAATACAGGTAGAGAAAAGAACTGTCTTCATTATACGCAATGTTCTTAATAATAAAATTTGAGACATGATAACTCGTAGTCATTTGTTCAATCGTGAGACTTCTTTTATAATAGTAATCCACCACTTAAGATTTGCGGATCTTTTTTATGAGGCATGGAATTAAGCTGCTGTCTTATGAAACGAGAGTTCCATTTGAAAATGATTCGGCACGGTCTGTTGATATCTGATTATGAGTATAGATTCCTCTAAATTTAACTTGTGTTTGTTGGTTGCAACTTTGCTTGAGGTAGAGGACTGCATAGAAAAAGTCCTCAAGCAATTTCTTCTGCTCTTAAAGTTTGAGCTATTATTGATTTTTCGAGGGTAGTAAATTATTAGGGTGTTTATATAGGGATGGAGCAGGGAATTGATTACATTTTGGGGGAGGGTAGCCATCGGAACAACAAATGCTTCCCATCGGTTTTAGAATAATATATTAATTTAATGTAATCTCAGTTCAAAGAAAATATAAGGATTTGGAATTGAATATCAATCAGATTATGGTTCTATTCCAGTGGTAAATGATATTGATAAGGATATGCGCATTTGATTGGATTGGAAGGGTCTGTTTGGAAATTAAGAGACCTTTATAGAATCTTTGTAGATGTACATCATTTAAGAGAATATTAACAAGATTCTGATATATTAAAGGAGGTTTAATTTATTCAAAGAGAATCTAAAGCATACTATTTATAATTTTTAAAAGAAATATATTTATCAAATGTAATGATTGAATCGCAAACATCCATAAACTAACCCTTTTATTGCCAGTTAATTTTATTGAATTTGACTTCTTGATTTGAAGATCATGCTGGCCTAATTAAAAATTATTTTTTTTGATAAAGCAGTGAAGCTAATTGACTCCAATGCACTACCACAGGTACCAAATTAAATAAATTGTCATTATCGCTATTGAATTATTATGGTAAATTATAAAAATATACAAATGGTATTAGACGTCCGACTGGTCATAAAAGTCGAAACTATCACATTTTATGCATCTTCTGCTGACTTCCTAATTACTTATTTGTCTTATTCAATATCTTTTATTATACACTTATGACATATTCTTGCACAAACAAAAGCATAATAAATTATGATGTCTGTCGCACAACTCTCCTTATTTTTAATCACCAACAATAAAGGGCTTCACTTAATCTATTTGGTTGTTTACCAATTTTTATGTTTCAAGAAAAGCATCATCCATAAAATGTTATTATTGGAGAAAAGGTGAACCTTTAAGTCGAACAGATCTGATTTGTAAGTAATCGCTAATAAAACTGAAAAAACTGAAAGAACGAATAAAAAACTGTTAAATGGCAGTTTAATGGTCAAATTGTTTTACTGAGAATCATGTTATAAGAAGTCATAGTAAAATAGATGATAAATTCAGAAATGAGTGTTTTCACTCTGCTTCGATGAACTTTTCCTTTAGTTCAGAGAAGGGCCTTTTGATTTAAACGACCTGAGCCATGATCTCGTTGTCGCCATAGATGATGTCGGAGATGGTGAGAAAATCCTGGAGGCTTTCCATCTTGAAATCGGACTTGCATGGTAATATTTGTTGAGACCCAAATCTAACTAATAAAATCGTTACATGTTAAGTCTAAGGTTGATGTTATTTTGCATGTTTTCAGTGATCTAATAAATATATTATAGACCCTCTTAAATAACGGGATGATATAAACTGTGATTCCCTATAATTTGGTAAAACAGTAAATAGGGTCCAACAAAAATTATGAGATAAAGGAAAAATATTGTTGCTGACATGAGATAAATCATCAATTGAGATGATCATTGATTAAATTTGGTTTGAATTTGGGGTTTAAGTCTAAACTGAAATATTGAGCTGTCGTAAAAATAATTTAAATAATTGATGTGTTGCCCTCCTGGACATTGATTACATCTCTCAGAATTGAAAAGCAGTCATGGATTGAAAAAATGGTAAAAAAAAGTAGCAGAAGAAGTTATTTGCAAAATTTAGTGGTATTTTAAATTAACAGAATTAGTAGCAAAGAGCAAAGAGTATGCAATAGCATAAACAATCAAATAATGTTTGGTCGTGCCTGTCAGAGCTTGACTTAATAGCAACCAATACAGGAATATGTTATCATTGATCAAGGTATACATTGATGACAGGTCCGTAAAAGAGCCTTTTTATCATACATGCATATACTTGCAAATATTTGTGGAAAATTGTATAAAATCTTTTTCATTTACTTGAAGATCATGATGATTCACTATATTTTCATATAGAGATTGAATATTAATTTGCGGACTGTTAGTACATCTAACTAGTTTATCAACTTCAGTTAAAAATAACATCTGGCTTTCCAACTTTTGATTGAGACACTGTGATTAGACTAAAGCAGTATATATGATAAAGATAAGATGATATATAAACCTTGATACATCTTATATAGCTCAATCTCTTTTCATCATCATATGGATTAACCAAACACAAAATTACTGAATAACTAAGCAAAAATTATTATTTGATCACCAAAATATAGTTTGAGAATAGCTCGTGATAATTAATCACGTTGAGAGGAGTTTCTCAAATAAAACTTTTGAAAAAACAGATTTCTCCACATAATTTTGGCCAATCCATAGAATATTTGATTCATATTACTTTCATATTGATCTATATGGCTCCAGAATGTAACGATATGTTGATTTATTCTCTAGTCTATACAATCGGTTATATAATTAGAACATATCTTATGCTTGACAAGCTCAATATCTCAGATAAGATCCTCGCCGTATATGGATTTGGAGGCAGTCTCGTTTCCACTATCTTTCTCAGTCCTCCCAGATATGTGTGGGGTATTACTGGTCTCTTTGTGGCTGGAGCTAGCGCTGGGCTCTTCATGCGCAATAGATGGGTGGAGTCCTAACCCAATGAATGGCTATTGATTATCCGTGGAGGACAATTGGTGAAGGCAGGAGTTGGTCTGAAGACCTTCGTTGCTCTGACTGACAGCTATGTGAAATTCCCTTCCAAAGTGGAGCAGGTGTCTTTCAACGCAAACAACGTGACAAAAGAGATGCAAGGAGTGGTTATTCAAGGTTTTGCCTTCTGGTCTGTCTATCGTGATGACGATGGTCCATTCCGTTGCTACAAATATATGGAGGGAGGAGATGCAAACCGTAACGTGCAGGCCATGTGCGAAAGTGTGCTGCGTAATCTAATTGCAAACTCTACCTTGGAGGAAGTTCTCCGCAACCGAAGCCACTTGAAAGATAGCATGCGTAATGATCTGAAGGATCAATTTAAGGGTTGGGGTATTTGGCTGTAAACTGTCTAAATCACTGAAGTGACCATCTCATCCGAACGATTGTTTAAGGATCTACAGGCGGAGTTCAGACAAGCAACAAATCTCAAGGCGCAGCAGATTGAAATGGCTAGTCAGGAGAAGATAAACTAAGTCCGACAAGTATCAGAGCTTAAGACAGCAGAGACTAATGAGTTGAATGAGACTAAGAAGCAAACCACTCGCAACAATGAACGAATTAAGAGAGACCAGCAACAGGCTGATTATGACAACAAGAAAAATGAATTGTAAATCAAGAGACTGGAGAGAGAGGCTCGTTTCCAGATTGAAAAGATGAAGAACGACTTGCTTCAAGAACAGGAGCGTATCAAGAACGATCAACAGACTTCTCGACTCAAGCTTGACTTCTAACTAGAGTTTGCCAAAAAGAGACTTGATTTGGATAAGGAGCATGATGAAAAAACATTGCTCAAATACCAGATAGACTCCACCTAAAGAGTGTACAACAGGTTGGGAGTCAAGGAGATTAAAATAAATCAGTTTACTGGAGACTCCAAGACAAGTCTGGCTTCGATTTTACCACAGATGGGTTACGCTATGGGTCAACTTAGCACCTCCAACCAGTGATCGATCATTGCTTCTTGCCTTTGAACCGGCATTTAATTCCTAAATTTGTACCTAATAAATTCAAATAATATTTAATTACCCATTTTAATAATGAGTTTTGTCAATCAGTACCCCAAGGAGCCATAAACATAGTTTGTCCAGTCATAAACTCACAAAATAGAAGAAAGTGGTGCCTTGCCCGTCAAACAACCCCGTAGAACTGATATCTTTTGCACAATAGTCAATACTGCATTCGTCGTATTGTTATTCATCATCTTTCTTTTTACTTTCAAGGCGGGTAAGCTTCCTGTGATACAGATAATCTTCGCAAAATCACATATCCTAATGATTCGGAAGGCACTCTCTGTGGATACGATGCTCCTCAATATCCATATGTATACTATACCTCATTGACCGATCCAGTAACTTGTTTTTTATACAGTCTAAACGATTATGTGTGTCCCAATGTCCCACCGGGAGCGATTCAGCTCTGATATGCAAGCCTACTGCAAGTTTAAGTTGCTTAAAAAACGATAACCCTAAATATGAAGTCAGCATTTACGATTCATAACTGGACGATAGTATAAATTATCTAAGATAGGTCGAGTAGGACTGTTTTGCTTTCCCACTGATCCTGTCCTCAAACAGCAAGTGATTGATAACAGCCACATACAATAAAAATATAATTTTTTAGGATTCTATGATTCAATGTTCCGCTCCATATGGATATCAGTCATTTTTGCTATTGCCAGCTTCCTGTTTGTGCACTTTCTGCCATATCAATCAGTGGTATGGACCATTCTCGTCGGTGGTATCTGCTCCATTATCTTTGGACTTCTCATTCTTATGTATCGATGTTACTATTAAGTCTGGCTAACGGCTATTTCTTGGCCAAACTTTTACTCTTCATCTTTTTTACAGGGCTCGGCATCTTTAGTGGAATTACTCTTTTTAACAGTAATCGCAGAGAATCAGTATTTCTCTGTTCAAGGCTGATCCATACAGCAGCCATCACTCACGAGCGCAAAGATTTTACTGACCTAGCGCCTTTTTCTTACTAAGGGTTCATCAAGCTCATTGAACCTATACTATTGATTCTTAGTTTTATGGTTCTATTCGGATGTTTCTTGGTTCTAATCGCCTTTTAAGTCCTCTCTGCTTGGTCTTGTGGTGACTTTCAATTTCGATCTGACTATCCTTTTTATGAAGTAGTGGGCTTTGGTAGTAATTTCTTGCAAATTCTCATTCTCATTGAGCTTATTTGGGGCATGACCTTCCTCAAGGAAGCATGTAAATCTTATAATATAACAGTTAATTTTATCGTTTCAGGACAGGCCGCACATTGGTACTTTGCCAAGCAAACTAACAACGAAAATGACCCTTAAAACCCAGAGAATCAATCTTATCTTCTCTTGGTAGAGCAGTTGATACGCTATCATTGGGGCAGTGTTATTGGAGGATCGCTTTTATTAGGATTCTTCTACTTTGTCGACTTGGTTTTTGATTTTATTTGGGTATTTTTAGAATGATGCAGCCAGAAGACACAGAAAAGATAAGAAGCCAGCAAGGGAAAGCTCCCATCGACTGGTAGCGCGTCTATGACTAGAATAAGAGCGTAAAAAGCTTTTTTAACTTAATCAGATCTGAAGCTTTTGCCTACACTTCTATCACTAGCATGCCTTACTGTATATCAGCCCGTTACTGTGAATTTCTATCATCTGAAAGCGGATTTTACAACTTCAGTCAAACTACTAACCGTGTCTTCCGCATCAACCAACATATGATCCCTATCTTTTTCACAGTGTTTATTGCTTTGCTCAGCATGAAGAGTTAAGGCTCAGCTAGTCCCTATGGCATATTATTCGTGTGCTTCATCTCCTTCTTTACTATCACCTACTTCCTAGCTTATCATGGAGATAAATCTTAAGGACTACTTATTTCAGCTTTTGCAGACGAAGCCCTAAACGACGGAGTCCTTCAAAATCCTCCAGCATTGATTCAAAAGGCCTATGACGACGACTTTAATGACAAAAACAAGCAGAAAAGTCTCTCCGATATGTTGTTTTCTTGGAATCTCAATCCTTAATGATTGATCGGTATCTTAAATTGAATCTAAATGAATCTACATCTAAATCAATTCAAACCTCAAAATTTCATACTATTAAATTAATCCGCCAATTATCCACTTATTTTCATGATCATACAAATCATGCAAGTAATCATGTCAATTGAATTTCTTCTTTATAATAATCTTCTTTTTTCCTTACTTTTTTGGCGGAGAGTTAAAGGAATGACTGAGCTTGGCTTTTCCTATCAATTGGTCTTGAGGATCAATATTTTGCATGGGCATATTGTCCTCTTCATTGATCTAACTGAATATCTAATCCACTTGATCCTCATACAACTCAAGAAAATCACCAACTTTCATGCTTAGAATGTTCTTGGGCATCAAATTGAGCATCCTCGATTCATTGAACTATAGCTTTGTTATGACCTGCACTCTCTTTCTGCATAAATAACTGCTTACTACTTCAACCGATTTGCGAGTTGCTCCTCTTTCTCCTTGATAAAATTGACAAAATTGTTGCAGTCGTTGAGATTTGACTCGAATGACATCTGTGCTAATTTGAAATAATTACTTCAAAATATATTATTTACGCTCGCTACTTGAAATCATTAATGATATCACCCAATTCATTATTATATTATGGCTACTGAGACAATCTATAATTCTTTTCATTATTAGCTCATGACCAACAATTTATGATATTATGGACTTTGTTAGTTAATTCGTTAAATGCCAAAAATTAGTGAGAGGGTTGAGAGGAAGAGCAAGTATGATCGGTTCACCAAACCCATGATTCGCAATGATTCATATGAAAGATTTAGTTCCTTCGAAACTCCGCCTCCGTCTGACAACGAGGAGGAGGAATTATCAGATTTTTAATCATCCATAGTCGAAATCAATCTGTCGAAAACCGACCCATCCCCAAGCAAAAAGAAAAGGAGTCACATCCTCATTGAGGACATGCCCTTGCAGTGTGATAAATCATCTTCCCATCGTAAAAAAAAGGAGATTACTAATAAGGAGAAGGAGTCTGTCTGTCGAATTTCGAACCAGGAAAACTATCAGAGGCGACCTGCGTCTTAACTAAAAGAAATGGAAGGGAAGAAGGCGAAGGAAAACTGTCAACCGCGCTATAATTATTTGCACCAAATTGAAAAATAGTTGACTACTATCCAATAAGACCTTCGAGAGAGTAATTACAGTTTACTTCCTCGCGCTCCAAGTTTTTCTTTGATAAATTCTCGTGGGGGTAATGAGTTATAGAGGCAGTTCATAAAAAATAGTTTGGAGAATGTATATATATAATAGCAGAGAATCAAAATAACTGTTTTATAACAGTAAAATTTAATGCTTCAGGAGAGAGTCATACGGTTGGAGGGAGAGTTGAGGTTGAGGGAGGAAGAGAGATTGTGTCGAGAGGCTGAAGAGACAGCACATAGAATGGCAATTGCTACTCATGAATAACTTTTCAACTCGACAAGGAAGGAAGTCAGACTCAAGCAAATTGAGTAAATTACCTCTCTGCAGAATCGTTGCCAAGAGATGAAGGATGAGATGAAAAGATATAAGCAAAAGCAAGAAGAAATCTTTAGTAAATTATGCTAAGAAAAGTAGAAATAGAGGCAGGATGCTAAGATGATCAAAATGAATCGCGAGTATTAAAACAAATTTATTGAGGTATTCCTCAATATGGTTGAGAAGTTGCCGATTGAGCTGGAAGAGCAGTGGAGTCGAAAAAAGAAGATAGCGGTGGGTTGGAAAGTGGTGAAGCACCTACTCAAGAAGGCATTGAAATTAGGTATTCAGTTGCCTTCTATTATCGTACGAGAGCACATTGACGATTGATTGATTTTAATATTCATGGATAATATTGACTCAAAATAAATCATATCTCTTAGTTAAATATGATGAACGTGAGATATTTACTCATCAAATACAGGGGTTGGGGTTGGGGTTGGGGTTGGGGTTGGGGTTGGGGTTGGGGTTGGGGT
>Ga0302188_10001792_pt1 | contig 16419 bp, 18 predicted proteins | sample II_Bog_E2_1_FD_198783 | JGI IMG/M metagenome (GOLD analysis project Ga0302188, IMG submission 198783) | Peat permafrost microbial communities from Stordalen Mire near Abisko, Sweden - II_Bog_E2_1 | ecosystem: Environmental > Terrestrial > Soil > Wetlands > Peat | place: Sweden: Abisko...
CGGGAACTAATATCCTTTATGTAAGCCCGCCTACCACAAGTAACACATTTAATGCGTATGGTTCTTACTCAGTTGTGGATGATTACCACTTCTATATGACTGAGGTCTCCCAAACTATTGTCATTTCATAGAAACAAGTACCACCAATCGCAGATATTTAATTTACAGCTGAAAGTTATATCGAGCGGATGGCTAATGTTAATGATATTGTTTCCTTCGATTTGCTATTTGACCCTACTACCACCGAAACAATATCCTTGATAGAGATCATCCTGCCTCAGATGTTCAAATACCCTGCTATTGGCAACCTTACTGCATGCCAATTAGTGTCACGATCCACCATATCCCTTGGCAGCTGTCACTAGGTCAGAAGCAGTAATCAAACACTGATTCGTATTGCTACGCCATCAAACTATAATAATGGACCTGTTATTATTAGTATTGCTGATCAGGACATCAATAATTGGTTCACTGCTCCATCGTGGCCTGGAAATTGGTATAACTACACTGTATCACTGTATTCATCAAATGGCACTTTGCTTGAGAAATAATACAATGCAAATTGTACTCCAATTGGTGGGCTTGATTTGGATTTACCCAGCATGTCAGCACAAAATGGCAGGGACGCTCTTATTGAAGAACTTGTGGATATTACATTTGTCGTGGGATCGCTGGCAATACCCCAAGGTTATACTGATGGACTATAAACAGGATAATATTACACGTCTATAAACATAGCTTTTTAAAATTGGCAAGCCTATAGCAATCTACTTGGATCATAGTAAGTTAATAATACATTAATTGGCTGCGTGACCAAGGGTCTAACCGCTAATCAATAGATTTAGTGCATGCTAGTTGGAGGTGGTGACATTGAACACGAACCAACCATTGTGGTGACTGGATACTAATGGGTTCCTCCTTTTACTTCTATAACGATTTCTCTTGTCAACATTATTATGCTCAGTTCTACGGAAAGAAACGTTCTTTCTGTCTCAGTTTTGATTCGTAAAGTTGATAGCTGGCAATAATCGTTTCTCTACAATCCAGAGCAATTAGTATTGCATCAAACTGGAAATTTAGCAACAGTTCCCGTCAACTATTTAGACCTTGGTTACTCAAGTATCATTATCGTGGGTTCTCCAACGACGTTTTATCTAACTATTAATCCATCCATCGATATTAATACTTATTTCGTGATAAAGATACCTTTAGATCTGATCAGCAGTCAGTACAATCTATTCAACTACAGTTGCGCTCAGGCAGATCGTGTTGATATTTTCTATCGTTCTGGAGTTGTTCGTATATATCCACTAAACGGTGTGCACGTAAAAGGAGTGCAAATAACATACATAATCACCAACTTTCCATCGGTTCAATACGTAATGACATTTTTAAACTGGCCTGTTACTATAGAAGCCTATAATAACTATCGGCAAGTTCATAGTTAAATATTCAACTTGAATTTTGAATCATACCCTTGCACACTTAACTTTTCACTTCTTCAGCTTTCCTCCCTATATACATTAGATCAAAATCTTAACTATACGTTTGCTGTTGATTTAGCAATGACTCCTCTTAATTACAAAGATAATCTCACACTTGCTCTCATCTTTCCATCTGAATACTAATCTTTATCTTTTCCAGAAATTTCATGCCAAATTTCAAAGCCTCTCACTTGTAATATTTTAAGCAGTACTATGATTGAAATTAATGATGTTTACTTATCTTCAAATAATAAGATTATAATAAATATATCAGGTCTGATCAACCCGTCAACTCTCACACATTCGTTCACACTTCAGTCCTATGAAGGTAATAATGTGGATCAAATTATGTGCATGAGTACCACAACAATAACTCTATTGCAATCAAATATCATGACTTGTTCGCTGACAGTTAGTGCTTCTCAAATAACAGGAAATCAGCAAGCTAATTACAAGTTTACTCTTCTCTGTCCTCAGCCTTTTAAGAATAATACTCAGATCAAGATAAAACTTCATAAAGATTATATGCTTAACAATATATAGGGTAACTATAAATGCTGGTCTGATAATCCTCTCAATCTATTGGCATCCTCCTGTAAGCTTATCTATGAAGATGCTTAATTTTATCTTATCTTTGATAAAATATTTATTGAATACAATCAAATTAGTCTAGCTCTTAATGCAGCTTTCAAAAATCCTATTTTCCCTAAACAGTATCTTTATATAGCAAATATTACTATTCAAGACTTTAGCTATGGTCTCAGCAACTCTCCTAGTCTCAACTTCTCTCTCAATCAAATAAAAAATATAAATTATATTAATATGTATGCATTTCCAACTGCAGCCGGAGCCAAATCTATTTACATTCTAAAAATTGGTACTAATTTTGTATCCAATCAATTGTAAATAGACTTTCCGTTTGAGTTTTAACTGAATCCGGATATCTCAGTTTCTACTTATGTGTCAAATAACAGCAACTGGGTTAATACTCTATCATATTTCAATTTGTTGCAGTACACCTATCAAGCATTAACAGACTGTTCTTTTGCTCTAATTGGTAATGATCAATATAGCCTGACAGCTTTAAATCTTTAAGTCAACCATAATATGACATGGCTGTATTTACTCATAAAATTTATCACTAATCCTTCCTACTATGATAGTAGTATTGATTTTACAGTAAAAAGTATCAATTTCAATCATGAATTGCAATACATCTATGTAGGACCATTCAACATACAAATAAATATTGCACCCAGTAGTATTCATCTGGTGGGACTCGATGCCAGCGATAGCGACCTTCAAACTCTGGCTATTTATAATATCACATATAGAGTTGACGAGCCCATTTACACCAATATGACTTACTTTGTTATCACTCCACCTCAAGGAAGCCCTCTTTTCGCTATCACTGCTCTTAACTGCTGCCTGATTCTTAACTTCTTTCAAGTTGTTTAATGCCATCTGTGCAATATTGGTAAGTATGAGCTTTAATTTATTGTTTAAACGGAAGGATTATTACTATAAACAGATTATTTCTTTACAATTCAAATGAACAGCTTGTATACACCTCAACAATTGAATGAATGCTTGACTCTCAATGATTTTGACAACTCATATTTTGATTTAATGATTTTCAGGAATGATGTGACTTTAACTCATCAATCAATTCGTCCTTCTTCTGATGAATTTACCCCTTGCAAAATTCTTCAACCCATTCGAGGAGATATTCTTTTTAATCCTCCAAATATTCTATACGCAGGATTGGCTTATAACATATCCTTGATTATAACCAGACCAAGTAAAATGGTTCGAGTTAATATTACAACTTTAAGCAAGGATTTATCCTTTAGTCCGAATTTGTCCTATTTCAATAGTTACGATATAATAACAGAAGCAGTGTTTATATTAGTCAGCCCTAATGCTAATCATGCTTTTACTTATATAAATATTACCCACCAAGAATCAATTGAATACAGTCTCTTGAGGGACAATTTACCTATTCAAGTTTAAATCAGAAATGATCACGTCGAGTATGTCACTGTTCATCAAGCAGAGGCATTTATGACTGGCAACTATATACAAGTTCCTGTAAGTCTCACAGTTTGCGCTTCTTATGACATTTACCTAATATTATCGCCTTTGCTGGCGTTTTCATCATTTGATTTTGAATCAAAGGTCATTAAAATTCCTGCATTAACAAATTAAACTTCTTTTAGCTTTCGATATACTGGAAATAAAGTACCATCGACATTAAATGTTTCATTGACTTTGCAGTCGCCTTTTACTTTGAGACATGTTCTCAATCCTCAAACAGTTTATTTCTATTTCAGTGTTACAGACCAATTTCAGACCTTACCTCCAGTGATGAAACTGAATGTCATTTATCAATATCAGTCCAACTCTCAGTATGCAGGCAAGACTATTTATAACGCTAATAATAGTGGAATACTATATGACCAGCTGTAGCCTGAAATTATTGCTCATTCAAATGTTCAAATTGGATCCACGAAGGCTCAAGTCATGGTTTTTACAAGGCATGAAGCAGAAGTATATTACATAATTAGATAACGGGGAAATGAACTGTCAGAAGTAACTCCAAAGCTGATAAGATAAAGCAAAGAAGCCAAAATAATTAAAACAAGGCGAAACAGTTCTCAATATATTAATGCTTACAATCTGATAAACTTTACTCGCCTTTAACACCAAACAATATACAAAATATATCTAATGGCCCATGATAGTCTGGGAGATTCTTTAAATTGTACTTTTCATAATTTTATGACTACACCGCTTTCTAGTGCAGTTGAAATTCGATTGGATACTATTTCATTGATCACGGATTCAGTTTATATCGTTCACAGCATCTCAGATATCTTGAATGTTGATATTTACAGAGTTAAAGTGGTGGATTCTTATTATCTTTTAGATAAAGCCTGGTCCCAAACCACCACTAATCAGAATCAATTACTTTATCGAAATTTAATTGTAGTTTCTCCTTCTTCTATCGATGATACTGTTAGTCCCTTGGAACTTGTTACTTAACAGTTTATCAATAGCAGTTACAATCGTAAGAGGCTAACTTAAATCATGCCAGAGTTTATCGATAACATTATTCAAAGAATTGGATCCAGTCAAACCGAAGATCTTCCTATAGTTACACTCAATCCTTCGATACCAAAGATTAAATAAATTCCTCAAGCAACAAAAATATCATATTATAATGCCATGTTTAATTTTTCACTTTGGAGTCAAGCCATTATTTATGCCGTCGCCATATAGCAATCTGATCCAATGTCTTCTATGTTCAACAGTTTAGGCGCTCCAGTTGAGGGTCAAAGGATATCAAATCTTACTGATGATATACCCTACAGTAAACAGATAATTTTAGGAATGACTAGTACCAACTTCAAAGCAGATAGAGTATTTAACGGGACAACAGACTAAAATGGCTATGGAACACTTAATATATCAATACTTAAACCACGAACGTCATATCTGCTCTACATAACAATAACCACTTGTTATCCCTATCAACCCATCCTTTATGGATTAACAGGAGATATCATAAAACTGAAATTCTTTACTCTCTAAAATCCCAATCTGAAGAATAATACTGAAGCTTTTCTCTTACCTGAATTAATGGAAGCGGATCCGTAGCTATATGCGATCATATAAGAACATATAAAAGGGCTTCAAACAAGAGAGAGAATGAAATGATCTTTCTAACATTTAATTCAATATCAAAGACAATATTGCTTTAACTATTAATTGAGCTATCAGATTTGCAGTTTTCTTTCCTCAAAAATGACTGTCAATTTAAGCCGTATCTAAATATCTCTAATCTTAGATTTATATTATCTAATCGATTGTTTATTTTCAATAAAAAAATTCGTAAATGTTCTTGAACTGGAATAACCGAGTAATCATCAGCTCATAGAGAAATGCCAATAAAAATGACTGAGGTGCACATGCATCAAGTTTCATCGATCTCATTGAGGACGTCTACAACTTCTGAGCAAAAGGATGGTGAAATGTCCAAGGCGAAGGATCAAGTGGGGGACATTGTGGATGAATTAGTAAACTTTGAATGAACGAAGCTTTCAAGAGTTTACTTCATGAATTCCTAAATAATATTTTCATCATTAAATACAAATCATTTAATATCAGCCATTGAGTTAGCCTGTTTATTTTAACTTTAATGGAAGCGTATTATCTTTCGTACTCAAAAGAGTATTATACAAGTAAAATATAAATCATTAACTTTCTTCTTTAAAATGGCATGGAGGATGTCGGTCATTCGTCATTGAGGTCTTTTAATCTCTTTTTCTCGACTGTTATTCTTTTTCCATATTCTTTTTCAACAATAAAAAAATTAAAAACAGAAAGCTTGATTTTAGATGGTAAATTTCTCCTCTCCTCAGTCATCTGCCATGTTTTTTCTGCTTGGTTTTCAACAATTAAAAAAAAATAGTACTCTATCCTATAAATAATTTCATGATAACATTTGAAAATTAAAGGCCATATTCTGTCCAATTGTATTTTTCATTTGTTTTCTGCCTTATTTCAAGTTAATTGCTTAATTTAAAGAAAGAAATATGAAGGCTATGAGCCGCGGAATTTAAGCTTATTCTAAATATTCGAAGGAATGAAACATTTTCAAAAAGTCTAACAGATAGATATATTTCTTTCGGTATGGCCAATTACCCGCTATCAATATCGAATGATATGATAAAGTCACATCCTGAATAAAGCTATTAGCGTTGACTCCTGAATTTCTATTTATTAACTAAGAACTAACTATTAATGAAGCATTTGATGTTCTCTGTCTGGTAAATTTCTCTTTTTTTCTATCATTTGTCGATTTTTATTGATTTGATTTCCATCTGAGATCAATTGGCAACCTCCTGTATAATATCATCTGCTCAATGATATAAAACCCGCAAATTCCTTTGCAAAAATGGAATATATTCATAAGTCTTAATCTAGAAGAGAAGCTGTCTGTTCCTATCTCATTATCTGTTGTGGACCAGGAATTAAAATCAGTCCTTTTTCTAATTTGAGGGATGCCTAAAGTCTAATGACTCGAAGATTTTTTTTTTTTTTATTTAATGAATTCAAAAACATTGACTTTCTAAAATCATCAAAAATAAAAAATTTTAAAATAAAGGATGAATTTTGAAAGAAAGATGACCATTTCGAATTATTTTTGGCTTACTTCTATTTTTGTTCCTTATTTATCTCTTTAATTATAAATTGAATTTACGAAATCAAACAAAATTTTTAAGGTAAAACAACAAAAGACAATAGACATTATTTTGATATTTTTATTAACTCTATTGATCATTTCTTAATGATATCTAACTTTTTAGGTCTTTCAACTCAAAACACGTTTATTCTTCTTTACAAGTCACTACTTAATTATATATGCTTTGACTCTTAACATCGGTTTTTCATACTTTAGAGTTAACATTTAGTTCTGCAAAAGATAAGGTCATTTTATTTTGGAATAACAAAAACCAAATTATTTCAATATTCCTCCAATAATAAATAAAAAATATCAATATCGAACGTTTACTGCTGAAACAGAGCCGCTGGCCCTGAACAATTGATTTTATTGTCAATTTAGTATCAGTATAAGGAAAAGTCAAAAAATATCGAAGAACAATTAGGAGATCAATGATAAATCGAAATTGATTTCGAAGATGTATAATAATAAAATAATGAAAACCATTCTCATTTCCATCCTTCTTGTTGTGCTAGCCAGCTCCACTGTCTCACCTGACCCTCAAATGATCTTTGACATCGTTGGTCCTTTCTCAGAAACTGCTTTTGGATGTCTGGTCGAGCAAGGATATACATCTGTCATTGTTCGTGCTAGTTCTGATACTCCTGGAGTTATTGATCCCAACGCAGTTCAAACTCTTGAAAATGCTCAAGCTGCTGGTCTCGCAACTTCTATCTATATAGTTGTTTGTCCTTCAACATATTTCTTCAATTAAATGTTAGCAGTTGTATAGACAATACCCAGAGCCTTATATTAAACCATTTGGTTTAAAAGTGTCTAAAATTATCAGGGGTGCTCTTGGTAACCCTTCTCTGGTAAGCCTGTTACATGCCCAGCTGTTTAGGTTGCCCTTGGTACTATGAAAAACCTTGGATATTCAGTAGGTGTATTCTCCACCAGAAAGATATGGACCGCAATCTTTGGTGATACTTGCACTTTAGGTTCGGATGGATCTATCAAACTTTGGTACGCTGACTATCAAACAAATGGAATTGTTGATCCAACCAAATCATCTTCAGATTTTACCACCTATGGAGGTTTCGGAGGATTTGCCCGGCCATTCTTAAAGCAAGTCGGAGGAACTGTCAAAGTTACCAACCTCTGCAATAATCCTTCGTGGCATGCTCTTATCGACATCGACTCGATTCTGTGATTTGCATCTCCATAAATTCATTTTACTCTTTGCTTGTATGATAGTATACTTACAATATTAATTGCTGGTGAAGGATCGTTGGAATTATGAGTTGTTTCTTAAAATATTTGTTCTCTTTGTGAGAGGATTTGGTACTGCGTTTTGTTTTTATACAAAAATAACCCTCGTGAGACGATATCTCATATAATTACTAGATATTGAAATTCTTAGCAATGTTATTGATTCCCTACAATTCTTAACTGATAATTTGTATAATTTAATAAATTTATTTAATTTACAGTTAATAACACACCTTAAAGATCAGTCGACTACTTTTGAAAAAAGTAACATGAATGCTTAAATTTTAAACTACATCTTTATTTTACCCTATCTACGGCTAAGATTTTAGTTGAGAAGTAAATATGAAAGCTATGTGCCGTAGAATTGAAGTCTATTGGAATGTTGGAAAGTAAAGATATAAACGAGCAATATGGTCCAATGTTACTTTGTCAATAAAGATAATCAACCAATTGGACTTAATTTTCAACATTTATGTAACATTCGTCTCTTTGATTGAGTTTTTTAAGAATTAGCTTTGACTTGCCTTCATTTTTGTTTTTCAAATTATGATTAAAATTGTTAAGGATGTGATTCAGAGCAAATTTAGACAGCTAATTTTATGAATAATTTTCCATTCTTCAATATGTAGCAAACAGGTCAAATATTTCAGAAACGGCTTGCGTTTATTTGTCTTAATTTGCATAAGTTCAACAGCCTGGTCTTTAATATATTAATATGGAAAATATCCTTGAGACCACAGAAAACTAACAAATTCCAACTTCAGTCAATACTGATCAATTCTGTCTTTCTGCAGAGACACGCGGGTTGATAAGCAAAGATACAACATCTATTGAACGATGCGAATACGCATCATTACTCATAATGGCAGCAAGATCAACCAAATGGGAACAGAAGTGAGCAGTGAGGATAAACAAAAGTAATGGCTAACGCTAGCCCGCTCCAAGACCTTTATCAATCCATCAACACTATCAGCATGAAACATTGATCAAAGTCTAATATTTTGCCAATGATAAAGTAAAAGGCTTCAAATTACTAAGAGCAAACTTCTTTTTGATGAACGAATAGATGAAGACTTTGTAAAAGCATAACTGTAAATATTGATCAAATCCACCATAATCATTAAATTTGTTGTTTTAAACAAGGATGGCACAAAAATTACAAATATGCTCGTTTTCCAATTATTATTGATTATAAATTTTCTTAGGCTATTTGGAAAAAATTAAATATAGATTGAATTAATTTATATAATAATGGTCCAATTTAAATGTAAAATTTGATCAGATGAAATGAAAAGTTAAAAATGAATTCTGGGTGAGAGGAAACTGACATTACTGATTGTATTTGAATTTTCTTGGTTATTTTTTTCTTTCATTTTTTTTGGAGAAATTTCATTTTTTGAAAAGATATTTTGAATGAGTTAAGTATTCATTGCTTTATAAAAAAGCAATAAATCTTTAAAAATTAAAATTACTGTTTATTCCCCCTTCTTTCAAAATAGGGGGACTTTTTTTATTCAACTATTGTTTTCATAGTTAACAACTAAACGGTGAAGTATTTAATTCCCATTTATGAATTGCTTTAAGGAGGCTTAATCAAGTCTAAATGATCCTTTTTCCTTATGAAATTCTGAATCAAATGAAAGTTCAAAATATGTTATCGAAGTTATGCTCCTAAAATCAAGGTCTAATAATCAAAATATCTATTTGCCGATAATAATCAAATGATGAAACTAGACAAGGAATTTTGATGGAAATTTAAGGCCCTTTAATTAAATATCAAACTTTTATGAAAAAATTCTGTAAATCGATGTTAAATCGAGGTTGGTCGAGAAGAAGTATAATAATAATAAATGAAGACAATTATTATATCTCTTCTTCTCATTGGACTTATTACCTCACCCCCTGTAGTGGGCAGCACCTTCACTCTCTCCTTTGATTACGCCGCCAGATAAGGTGTTGATTTTTAGAGCTGTTTGGCAGATGTTATATGGGACAACGATATCGTTTTCTCAGTTGTGCCAACAGACTATGACATTCATAATGTTACGGTAGAAGTAACGGCAGTTGTGGGAGGGAATGTTATCCAGTTTGAAGGTGCCGGTGCTTCTGATAGTGTGGGCTTAGGCATCACCAATGTTGCCCTCATCCAACAAGGAGACACCACTAACACCAACGTTTTGGTCAACGGCGACTTTTCACAACCTAATTTAGGTGGTGGATGGGCAACTTATAATAGTATTCCTGGCTGGACTGCACTCAATCTTGAAATGGGAGCTGGACCCATCTACAATAGTGCCTGGTCTAACAGCACCCAGATCATAGAGCTTGACAGCGTTGTTAACTTTGAGATCACTCAAGATTTGACCTTTGACAGTAATTTTGCAGTGATTGCCAACTCCACGTCCCCTCCAGCATGCCCCACTTCCGCCCTCTTTCCGCCAGCCAATTATACCCTTCAATTTGACTGGGCACCTAATACTGTTGGTACTGCTAATCTCCTCACTTCTCAGGCTAATATCCTTTGGAATAATGTCGTTCTTGATAGTCTCGTTCCTACTAACATCACCTAAGGGGTCAATCACGCCTCCTATCAAGTAACTCCTAATTCTTGTGGTTAAAATTATCTACAGTTTGATGGAACCTAGGAAAGTGATGGCTTTGGTATGGTAATTTCGAATGTCTAGTTAACTTTGACCTCAACCAGCCCAAACCTCCTTAGCGATGTTTGGACTGCCGCTAATCCAGAATTTTCAGACTGTTCATCTTTCAACATTGATTGGAGTGCCGGCCAATCATGCTTCAGTTTGGACTCTGGAACCAACCAACGCTACACTCAAACAGTCATTATTCTCTTTCCTGTTCAAAAATCCTTTGATATTGTTGGTCCCTTAACAAAAACTGCCTTTGGATGTCTAGTCTAGCAAGGATATACCTATGTCAGTATTCGCGCTGATTCCGATACTCCTGGAGTTATTGATCCTAATGCAATTCAAACTCTTTAGAATGCTCAGGCTTCTGGTCTTACAACTGCCATTTACATGGTGCTCTGTCCTGGTTTTGATCCCATGGCTCAACTATTGCCAGTTCTCTAAGGAATATCCAGTATCTTATATCATTCTATTTGGTTTAAAATCACATAAAATAGCAGTCCATAGTGTAAATGGTAAAACTACAATGATACTTATAACTGCCAATTTTTATCAGAGATCCTTTTCATTACCTATGAAAGCGGATTTCGATCAGGAGTCTTTTCCACCAAAGCCATATGGAACAGAAACTTTGGTAACGTTTGCCCTTTTGGTTCGGTTAATTATTTCTATCTTTGGTACGCTGACTATCAAGCCAATGGTATTCTCGATCCAACTGAATCATTTTCAGATTTTACCACCTTCACAGGCTTCGGAGGATGGATCCAGCCAGACTTGAAGCAGGTTGTTGGAAACATCAAAGTTACCAACCTCTGTAATAATCCTTCGTGGCATGCCCGTATCAGCATCGACTGGCATCCTTGATCTGCATATCCCATCACTCCTTCATATTTTCTCATTACTATAATCCTCATAATTTTAGTTGCTGGATAAAAATAGTTGATTGACTGATATTATTAACTGATTATTAATCCAACTGTGGATCTTCATTGAGAAGGATACCTCCTTCAACCCTGAGATTATAGAGATTAAAGGCGCTTTCTTATTATCGCTTTCCTATGCGTATCGAGATAAATTTCGTGTAAGATTGTTTGTTTTTCTCAATCATAAGTATATTTGATGATTTTCATAAAATTTGATAAATTTAAACAACATTTTGAAGTTTAGATAAAAGTGATTAAATCGAAAAGATAATAATAATCACTAAAACTTGAAGGACACCCTGCTTTACTTGAAAATAGTTGTTATTAATTTATGTTTACTGCTTGGACAAAATACATTTTATAGTCATTTGAAATCTCTGTGAGGAAGATCATATTAATTAAATGGGATTAAACATAGATGTGTCTTAAGTAAATAGTTATAAAATTACCAGATATATTGTGCAGAAGAATAAGTATAAATAATGAGATTATGGCACTCATATAAATCCTTTTTATATATAATCTGTAAAAAAATTTTTTAATACATAAGCTCAGATATAAATTGGATTGGGTGATTAAAAATTTGTTGCAGTCAAACTAAAGATCTTCCTTTACTCACAAGCAATCCTTCTATACCTCAGATTAAATTAAATTTAGAAGCAATAAAGATAATCTCAGGAGAGATTTCAATTTTAGCTTTTCACAATGGAAGTTAAGTTATTATTTATGCGATATAAAGCAACTTGATTAAATACCATTTATATTTCATAGTCTCTACACTTTATTTGAACTAATATTTAATTGCATAAGATGGTCAGAAACAATCACATTACTTTACTTATTGATTTAGGGGTTAGCTTTGCCATTTTTGCTGCTTCGAAGGTGGCATTCAATTTGAGGTTCGAAATCATCTTCGAGAAGAGGTTGTAGTATTGCTTTTTGAAGTTTATTATGCGCACCATTTTATTGAGTTTAAAGCTGACTTATAGTAGCATGATGACTAAAATGTATGCAGCCTATTCGACACTATTCACCATTAAGTACTTTGACTCGAGATCTAAGGTATTATTGTTGCCTTCAGACGATACAACAGAAATAGTCAGTGTGTCTGGCCGATTATTAAGGTCGATTCCTTTGCTTTGACTTGCGTCATAAACGTCAAGGCTCACATAGTTATATTTTTGCATGATATAAATGACATCTACCATTGTAGTTTATGAGACTGATCTCTTGCTAATACGATATGAATATTTCATGGTGAGGTATGGCAGATGAGTACTAAAAAGATGTTCACTAAACTCTCGAAAGAGTTCATGATTCTTAATCGTCAATGGGGTATAAACTGCAACAGATTTATAGTTACAGAGAGGGCATTAAATCAAAGATTGATGATCCTAATTAAGATTGATTAGTTATTATAATTCCCAATTTGTAATTTATTTTATCCTTTCAATATAATTGAAGCAGGGTTCATTAAATATTTTTTATACTTCGAGCATCTCAGAATATTTGAGGTTTTAAAACTATCCATGAACATCCAACTATCGACAAATCTTTTTATCTAGCATAGTAATTTGTTGTTTTATTAGAAGGGTTTGCTATGTTATTTCTTGGTTGTCAAAGAAGAGATAATTTTTAAAAGTATCTAAAAAATATTCCGATTTTTGCAAATAACCATTTATACTCCAAGACATTTTTTATTGATAACTTTCCCCTTCTTTACTAAGGCGAGTAATTGAGTCAATGCTTTATAAAATTACTTTTTTGAACTGGTCTATTTCTTTCTTCAAAGTATCAAATTAAACGAGTTTCTTCTTTTTAGATTGCTCAAGAAATTAACAAATCTAAATTTTGGCTGAATCATAAACTTGACTTAATTTGACTCTCAATTCCTCTTGAGTCTTGTAAAAATTGAGCATACTTTGAATGGGAAATGAGTAGAGTAGCAATTCTTCCCTTTTAGAGTTTTCCTTTTTTTGTGAATGGTGCTTGAGGAAATCAATTTAGTGATCGCCAATCATCCAATGCCCGCATTTAATTTTATGCTTTCGAAGACTTTCATCTCGAGTTAAGTGCACTCGATTGAAGGAATCTGAGCAAAAAGGATTGAAGCAATATACGTGTTAACTCCCAAACTATTGATTTTTTTTTGATTTGCCTTTCATTAACTCTTATATTGGCTTAGATAATATTATAGATATAGGAATAGCAGATATGTAAAAAATAAATCACTACGCTTTGTTTTCAAATCTATTCCATCTTCACTTCTCGATTAACAATATCTATTTATTAGCCTTTCTTGATCTATGTTCTATTTTTCTTTGGCTGGATCAATAAATCCTTATTAATTTTTTTCTTCAATTCAGTCTTTTCTGGTTTATCACCATCAATGATCACGGCCTTTTTGATTGTAGAAATTTAATTTACTCTTTCTTCATCACCTTAGATGACAATTTCCTTTTAAAAATGAAGTTTCCTCTATGTAGGTTCATAAACAGTGAACTATTGATTATAAAGATCAGCTATATTTTGATCATCTTTTATTTGAACTCTACCTTATAACTCAATTAAATTTTATCGAGCCAACTAATTTTTTTTTTACATGATTTTCTTTTTTATTCTTTCTGATAATTGAGAAAGATTATCTACTTTAGCTCGTTAACAATAGAGAAAAATAAAATTGAGAATTATTTGGAAATACATAAGTCCCAGAAGCAAAAATCCAGCCCAATCAGCGCTGGAAACAGTATTAATAAGTAAGACGCAAGTATAGATTAAAATTAGACTGACAAAATTTAATAAATACCTCATCTTATTAATGAAAAAATTGGTGAAAGAAAAAGCTATTAGTAAAGTAAAAAGGGACCCTATCATGAAAAGAGCATTGATTTTAGTTTTGCCTTTAATTGCGATATAAATGAAAGAAAGGATTAGTACTGTTAGAAAATAAAATGGTATTATCTTATGTTTTAAAGTATTGTTCTTAGTAATTTCCATTTTTGGATTAATTTCGTATTGAAGATCTTCTTTGAAAAATAAACGAAAGGAGATGAAGATTAATATCAAAAAATATAGAGGACCGAAAAAGAGACTAACATTTTGTATTGGAGTATTAGTGTATTGATAGATCGGTAAAGCAAGCCCATACATAACTAAGAAGCAGTTAATAACTCCATAACTGTAACTAATGTCATAAAGGATAAATTTTTTTACTTTGGGGGTTATAAGATAATTATATCTCTTCGCGATTAGCTTTGCGATTAAAAATCCAATAAAAGGGAGAAAGTTCATAATAAAGCCAAAATTAAGGATTTAAAAAAGGCATGATGCACCATTAACTTGAAAATTAAATCCAAATATATATCTTAGATAAGTGAGAGGCTAAAAAAGTAGTGCAAACGTTGATTGTCCTTGGATGGCAATCCAAGCCAAGGCTGAATAGATAAAAATTTAAACCACTCCGCTGAATAAGTTAACATCTAAAAATATAAGAATATATAAGGATCCAAGCCACAATAAGCTGATGTATATCCAAACTAAAATAATTTAGGCCTGATAGAGAGTTAGATAAGTAGCTGAATATGGTTTGATAACGAGAAGATTTGTGGCGACCATAGATACAGATGAGGTAGTGTTAATTAGGGAAAAACCAACTAGTAAAGTTTAACTTGTATCGACCTGCCCATTAATTTGAAGGTGTAAAATCATACTACTATCTTGTAATGAATAAGAAGTAATTGAAAGTTAATTATTCAAATTTAAAAGATTAGGAGCAATCGAGGGAGGCGGAGGAGGAGTTATTTGTAAGGAGGCAGTCAGGCTATTTGATGAAGGATCTTTAATTAAAGAATTCAAAGTAGTTGAATATCCATTAGTATTTACACAAGTACTTGCAGGATTTTTTGAACTGTTGCTCGAGCAGGAATATCCACTTTCAATGGTACAAATATTTGTACAACCATCACCATTGACTGTATTGCCATCATCACATTGCTTAGTGGTGTTTGAAGGCATAAGACCATTACCACATATTTATGTGCATTCTACATTTGAGTTTTTTGATGTATATCCTGATATGCAGGGGCAGGCGTTGCTTGAAAGTCCCCGGTATTGTGTACTATTACAGGAAGTGCAAATATTAGAGCTATTTTAGCATGTCATGCAAGTTAAGTTGCAAATTATTGCTGAAGTTATGCATATCTGAGTACTATTGTCTTTGTAGCCAGATCCACAGAGACATTTTCGATTAATATTGTCTAAGATTCGATGAGTCATATTATCACAACTAGTACAGCTTGTGGAAATCTTAAAGCATGTTAGACATGTATAATCACAAGGTTGACATGCACTATTATTAGTTTGAGAATCAAAGAAACCAGTTTGGCAAGGGCAGCTGTTATTAGTTAATATTCTAGTAGAAGAACAAGTTGTGCATCTTGCCACTAAGCCTACACAAGAAGTGCAAGTATAATCGCAGATAAGACACATGGCCTTTCCCAAATCAATACATCCGTTATTACAGGGGCAACTACTGCCTGTTGAGTTAAAATTACGATTATTACTATTATTGCATGTGAGACATGAAACCCCATTGCCCATACATGTAAGACATGTATAACTGCAAACTGTACATACAAAAATACTGCTATTAGTTCCATATCCAGCAGGGCAAGAGTCATAGCATAATTGAGTATTGCTTGAATAGTATGGCATAGAAGGACTAATGCACATTCTTTTCCTAATTTGTAAGCTAGCATCCCTTAAATAATCGAAGCTTGTACTCGTGGTTAACTGATAAAAAGAATTGATTCCAAAATTAATTGAAACATTAGTATTGATTTGGAAAGCATTGACTCCTGAAATAT
>Ga0302188_10001794_pt1 | contig 16395 bp, 15 predicted proteins | sample II_Bog_E2_1_FD_198783 | JGI IMG/M metagenome (GOLD analysis project Ga0302188, IMG submission 198783) | Peat permafrost microbial communities from Stordalen Mire near Abisko, Sweden - II_Bog_E2_1 | ecosystem: Environmental > Terrestrial > Soil > Wetlands > Peat | place: Sweden: Abisko...
GTGCGATTTACAGCTTTTTTCCAGCCATCATATAGAGATTCACTACGGCTAGCTTGCATTATAGCAACATATTTCAGTCTTTTCTGTTCACGAAAAATGTCCTGTTGCTTATAAATTTTCATAGCAATTCCTGCTGCTATGGCGGATCCCATACCTGATAATTCCACCGTAGTGGGCACCTGTACAGGAATCCTTAAAATATCGGTCTGAAATTGCATAAGATATGTATTCTTCGTCGGACCTCCATCAACACACAATTCCTTAATTTCTATAGTGGATTCTTTTTGCATGAGTTGGACAATGTCCGTAATCTGATATGCGATGCTATCAAGTGCTGCCCGAACTATTTCGTTCTTACCTGTTACACGTGTAATTCCGGTAAACAATCCAGTTGCTTCACTATTCCAGTAAGGTGCTCCTAACCCTGAAAAAGCAGGGACAAAATAGCTTTGATCAGCGTTGTTTGAATTTTCCGCCATTTTTTGCGATTCTTCAGAATTAGTCAACAGTTGTAAATCGTCTTTCAGCCATGTTATAACAGCACCTGTATAATTGATATTGCCTTCGAGTGCATAACTAATCTGCCCGTTAAAGCGCCAAGCAATGGATGTAACGAGCCCCATCTCACTAGAAAATATATGCTCACCAAGATTCATCATCACCGAAGAGCCTGTGCCATAGGTAGCCTTTACCATCCCCGGATTATTACAATTTTGAGCAAAAAGTGCTGCCTGAGAATCTCCAAGTACTGCATGGATAGGAATCGGTACAGCCAGCCAACCGTCAAACGTAGTTGTACCATACAAAGCATTTGAATCACAAACTTCAGGCAAAGTACAGCGCGGAATGCCAAAAATCCTACATAGATCAAGATCCCAAGTTAGGTCTTTAATATTAAAAAGCTGCGTTCGAGATGCATTGGAATAATCCGTTTTAAAGGCTGCTCCCCTCGTCAAGCAATAAATAAGCCAACTATCCATTGTTCCAAAACAGAGTTCATTTGTTTCTGCTTTTTGGCGAGCTCCCACAATATTTTCTAACAGCCAACTCATTTTTGCCGCAGAAAAATACGGCGATAACGGCAGCCCTGTGACCGCTTTTATTTTTTCACTATACCCTTCTGTAAGAATTCGTTGACATATTTTTTCTGCACGGGCACATTGCCAAACAATGGCATTATAAATCGGCTGACCATTGGATTTTTGCCAGGCCATTACGGTTTCTCTTTGATTGCTGATCCCAATCGCGGCAAGGCTTGTTTTGTCGATACCAGCTTTTTCTACAACAGCTTTCACAACTGCCAGTACATTTTGATAAATTTCGACTGGATCATGTTCAATCCAGCCTTTTTCATTGACAATCTGCTTATGCATCAAATCACATCGCGCCACCAAAGAACCTTTTTGATCAAACAATAGACCTTTTGTTCCCTGCGTACTTTGGTCTATTCCTAGTACAAATGTATCCGGCATTTTCAGATCAACTCCATTACCGTTTTTGCAATACCTTTTGCATTCAAACCATAGTGATCAAAAACCTCCTGCGATTTCCCCGTTACTACTGGTGCATCAGGCAATGCCATATTGATGACTTTGGTTGGGCAATGCGCCGCTGTAATCTGGCTTATCATCGACCCCAGACCGCCATATATCGTGTGCTCTTCAACCGTCACAATTGCTTTCGTTTCCTTGGCTGCTTTAATGACGGCGGCTTCATCGATCGGTTTCACACAGTACATATCCAGCACTCGCGCCATGATACCTTTACTCTTTAATAGCTCGGCTGCATCTTTCGCTGGCTTCACCATTTCTCCGCAAGCAATGATAGCAACATCCTGACCTTCAGTTACAACCATCGCTCGATCCATTTCAAATGAAATCGTCGCCTCATCATAAATCGGCTCAACTGCATTGCGCCCCACCCTGACATAGGCCGGTTTTTTATCCTGTAAAAGTGCTCGTATAAGCTTACCGGTCTGCAGATGATCACTAGGCAAATAGACTCTCATATTAGGAATGGACGCCATCGCGGCAATATCATTTGCTGAATGATGTGTCATCCCCAATGCCCCATAACTAACGCCCCCACTAATTCCAATCAAGGTAACGTTCGTATTCGAATAGGCCACATCGACCTTCGCTTGTTCCATACTTCGCGTTGTTAAAAAGCTTGCCGGTGAAACAGCAAAAGCTTTTTTACCGCAACTAGCAAGACCAGCACTAATTGAAACTAGATTTTGTTCTGCAATGCCCACTTCAACAAATTGTGCTGGTCTTTCTTTCGCAAAATCAACCAGTGATGCCGAACCACGAGAATCACTGCAAAGAACAATGATATCTTTATCTTGGGCTGAAGCTTCCAACAATACATTGCAAATTTCCTGTTTATTGGCAATTTTATTCATATTGAGCCCTCCTCTGGTTCAATTCATTGATTGCTTGTTCATATTCCGCATCCGTTGGAACCCGATGATGCCAGCCAGCCTGATTTTCCATAAAAGAAACACCGCAGCCTTTCGTGGTATTCGCAATGATTACAGTCGGTATACCTTTGATTGTTTTCGCTTCCGTAATGGCCTGATCCAAAGCATCTATATCATTCCCCAAAATTGAAATTACGTGCCAGCCAAATGCCGCCCAGCGTTCTTCTTGTTTATCCTGCATCATAATATTTTCGGTCGTACCAGAAATCTGTAAATGATTACGATCGACGAAAGCTGTTAAATTGTCCAGCTTATAATGGGCGCCCGCGGTAACTGCTTCCCATACCGACCCTTCTTCCATTTCCCCATCACCCATAACCGCATAAACACGATAGTCCCGCATATCCATTTTCCCCGCCAACGCCATCCCAACACCAACGGAAAGGCCATGACCTAGTGAGCCAGTGTTCATTTCTATCCCATTGATTTTGTTGTTTGGGTGACCAATATATTTTGAAGCATAGGCAGAATACGTTTTTAGATCTTCTTTTGGAAAAAATCCACAATCCGCTAAAACACAATAAAGTGATTCAACAGAATGTCCTTTGCTTAAAATAAATCGATCACGGTTCGGATTGTCTATATTTTCCGGTGTCGTATTCAGATGTTTATAATACAAGGCAACCAAAATGTCCGTTACGCTTAAATCGCCACCAATATGCCCCGTTTTGGCACGATGGATCAAGGTGATAATATCTTTTCGAATATCACATGCTTTTAACTGCAAATTCATTATTTATTCCCCCCTCAAATACGCTTTAACATCTTCCTCAATCGGATCATATAAATCGGCTTTTATTTTCATATATTTACAAGCTTCGTAAAGAATTGGCACAATGTTTTTATGAATTCCCACACAATGATGAATATACGGTCCACAAACAATTTTTTCTTCCAGACGCTTAATATTATCTACAACAATCCAAAGATATGTTCCCATCCCCCTTGGACCATCCACCCCCTCTGCATTTCCTAACAGCATTGAATATTCACCATTGTCACCATCAAATCGGCAAAGAGTCAATGGACCATGTTTTGCTTCTGCCGTAATGCTCCCAGGATAATCAAAAGCTAATGGATAGGTAAGCGTTGGTTTTTCTTTTGCGAGTGAAATCGGCCATGGACCACAATGCTGAAGCAGCTCTCCATTTGGCAGATCAGGGTGACGAATCGTCCAATCAGCAAAAAACGACCTCGTTTCGTCCATACCAGCAGCTTCTACCAAAAGAGCAGTGATCGCACCATGGATATCTGTTTCACAGGCAACGGGAATACCTTCATCGTTCAGCAGTGCATTCGCGGCACAAGGCATGATACCAAGCTCCGATTGCAATTCATTCCAACATTGCAATGCAACTGCATTGCAATCATATTTCTTGACAAGTTTTTTCATCGCTACTTTAAGAGCTGCCACATTTTCAAGTTCCTCATCTTGAATTTTGATTTCCATATGCGCTCGTAAATACGCGATCGTCTTAGCGACTTCACTGTCTTCTTTTTTTGCTGCTTTAACAGCCTTAGTGAGCTCCGGCATCGGAATCGGTGCCAGCTGAATATTAAATTTTTCGAGAAGTTCACCTTCATTGCACATTGTCGACCAAAAATCAAAGGGCCGTGTTGAGATCTGCAAAATACGAATATGCTGAAACGTTTTCACAACATTACAAACCGCCATAAAATCTTTAATTCCCCGTTCAAAAACAGGATCATGTAAGCGACAATTTGTCATATATGTAAAGGGAACGCGGAATCTTCTAAGAACTTTCCCGGTAGCGAACAAACCGCATTGTGTATCACGAAGACGTACACCATTTTCATCCGGTCTTTCATCAAGCGGTCCCCATAGCAAAACAGGAACATTCAGCTCTTTTGCCAGTCTTGCGCACTCATATTCTGTACCAAAATTACAATGCGGCAAAAAGAGTCCATCTATTTTTTCTTTTTTGAATTTTTCGACTATTTTAAGTAGACCCGCATCATCATATAATAAACCTTCATCATTAATATCGCTAATATCAACAAATTCAATTCCCAGTTCTTTTAGTCGCTCACTGATCAAACCTCGATATTTGATCGCATCCGGTGCACTAAAAATACTTCTTCTAGTCGGTGCAAAACCTAATTTAATCAAAGCCATTTTCAATTCCTCCAATAAAATTTTATTTGTATTCTCAGTACATGCCAGTTTCGTTAAGACAATTCAAAATATTTAGTTTTATTTCTCAGCGTTATTATAATACATTTATATAAATATTTCAATAATTATTTTTAACATAATATTAATTTATTATATATATTTAAACAAAATCGCTGTATATAAGTTTATAAATTTTATTTTGTCAGGTATTTATATATAAAAAGATGCATTATGTAAATATTATATATAAATATTTACATAATGCATCTAAAGAAATATATTTAACTAAAAAAATGCTGCCGAAAAATCCGGCAACATTTCTGAAATTTTAACAAATTCGTGGAATTTGTCCGCCAATCGGCATATCAACAATACGGATGCCTCCAATATTGGTTTGTAGACCGACCTGGCCTATCGATTCGTTGGTCACTTTTCCAATAACACAGGCATCTTTGCCATAAGGATGCTTATGCATCACGTCAAGTAAAGTTTCCGTGTATTTTGCATCAGCAAAAACCAGCATTTTACCTTCGTTTGCCAGATACAGTGGATCGAAGCCCAGTATTTCACAAACCCCCTGTACTTCCGCGCGCACAGGTATGGCATTTTCCTGCAGTAAAATTCCGGTTTTCGATTGCTCAGCAATTTCATTTAACGTAGCCGCTACGCCGCCACGTGTCGGGTCGCGTAAAGCGGCTATTTGCGGCACAACTTTGAGCATTTGTTGTACCAATCCACTCAATGGTGCACAATCGCTTTGCAGTGTCGCAGGCAAAACCAATTCATGACGACCTGCCATAATGGTCGTTGCATGATCACCAATATACCCACTGATAATAACGTCACAGCCTGACTTAACACACTTGGGTGAGATATGACTGCCAGGGATTATATCGCCAATCCCTGCTGTATTGATGAATATTCCATCTGCCGCACCTTTGTTGACTACTTTCGTATCCCCGGTAACAATGAGTACATTCGCTTCTTTCGCTGCCAGACGCATTGACTCCACAATTTTCCGGAGGTCATCCATTGGAAATCCCTCTTCGAGAATAAGTCCCACTGAAAGATACCGCGGCACCGCCCCAGTCATTGCCAAATCATTCACTGTACCGCAAACAGCCAATTTCCCAATATTACCACCCGCAAAAAACAAAGGTTTTACAACATATGAATCCGTTGTAAACGCCACATTCGTCCCTGCCATATTTACTGAAGCCCCATCATGCAACTCATTAAGAAGCGGATTGCCAAATGCCGGCAAGATTATCTGTTCCACTAGTTCTTGACTAAGTTTGCCGCCGCTTCCATGAGCCAAACAAATCTTTTCATGTTCCATATGTATATCTCCCGCTTCCATATTTATACCACGCCGCACAAGATCCTTCAACGGATACCATACAGGCTCCAATCGGATGTTCAGGAACGCAATCCTTACCAAACAATTGGCAAGCCGTTGGTTTAATGATACCGCGTAGAACCTCACCACAACGACAGGCCGTTTTCTTCGCAATGGTTTTCGTTACCATCGGCAAAACCACCTGTGCATCAAATGCAGAGTATTGATCTTTCATCTGCAGTCCTGAATCCGGTATCGTACCGATTCCTCGCCAGACGGCATCCGTTGGTTCATAAACTTCCGACAGAATTTGTCGGGCGGCCGGATTGCCGTCCGGTTTTACAATCCACTTATATTCATTTTCTACAGCCGGTCGATCATCATGAATCTGCTTGGCCAATCGATAAATCGTCCGCAAAATATCTAATGGTTCAAAACCAGCAACCACTGCTGGCATATGATATGTTTTCGGTAAAAAATCAAAGGGTCTTTCTCCTGTAATAGCACAAACATGCCCCGGTAATAAAAAGCCATCAATTTTAACTGCTGGATCTGCCAGTAAAACTTTGAGTGCTGGAGGAACTATTTTATGAGCGGACAATAAGAACAAATTCGTCAAATTTTGTTTTTTCGTTGCCAATACCGTAGCGGCTGCAGTAGGTGCCGTTGTTTCAAAGCCAACTGCCAAAAAGATAATTTTTTTGTGTGGATTTTGTGCTGCGATTGTAAGACTTTCCAAGGGGGAATAAACAACCCGAATATCTGCCCCAGTCGCTTTTACTTCACCTAAACTTGATGTTGATCCGGGAACACGCAGCATATCGCCAAATGTAGTCAAAATCACATCTTTGCGACTCGCATAAGCAATCGCTTTATCTATGTATTCGTCCGGTGTAACGCAGACCGGACAGCCAGGCCCACTCACCAAATCCACCTGCGGTGGCAGCAATTGTCGAATACCCGCTCGAAAAATTGCTACCGTATGTGTACCGCAGACCTCCATCAAACGCACTGGTTTCGTAATTAGGCGATCGATCTCACGAATAAGGGACTGCGCCATTTCTTTGGTTTCATTATTATTTTTAGGCAATCCCATTCATCTCCCTAAGCAGTTGGTTCGTCAGATTGGCTTCCTCTTCATCAATAGCCTGAATTGCAAACCCCGCATGGATCAGTACAAAGTCACCGATTCCCGCTTCTGGCAACAACATCAGGCTTACCTGGCGTTGAATGCTGTTTACTTCCACAACAGCCATTTGATCTTTTTTATCAATAATTTTTGCTGGTACTGCTAAACACATTTTAACGCCTCCTTTCTCGTGCAATCACGGCCTGCCCTAAAGACAATCCTCCATCATTGGGAGGAACCTGCCGATTAAGCAAAACCGTAAAATCCATCTCCAATAAACGAACTACTTGCTGCAATAGTGTCATATTTTGAAATACGCCCCCGCTTAAAGCAACGACCGACACACCCGTCATTTTATGCAAACGACGAACCATTACAACAATTGCATCAGCCATTGTTGTATGGAAAGCTGCTGCTAAATCTCCGATTGTATCCTGACTATTCGTTAACGCGGCGAAGGTCGATCTGAAATCAAGTTCATTTGTCGAAGTAATATCATAAGGTAAAACTTTCCCGACAACACCTTGTGCCGCCAATTCCAATTCTACAGCCGCCTGCCCCTCATAATTATTATAGAGACGCAAGTCCAGAAGTGCCGCAGCTGTATCAAATAGGCGACCAGCGCTTGATGATAAGGGCGCATTAATTCCTTTCGCTGTGGCTTGCAGCAGCATCTCCCAACCACTTGGTATATTTTTGATTCGATTGGTTTTATGTGACGAAAAGTTTACCCCATAGAGCTCCTGTAAAATCCATACAGCCTGACGCCAAGGCTGACGAACTGCTTTTTCTCCACCAGGCAGCGGCAAATAGGCACAATGTGCCAATCGCTCATAACTATGCAAATCAGCGAGCAAAAACTCGCCGCCCCATAACGTACCATCATCACCATACCCCGTACCATCAAAAGCAACTCCAATCACCGAATCATTGACATGATGTTCGGCAAGAACCGAGGCAATATGTGCATAGTGATGTTGAACACCAATTGATGGAATATGAAGTTGTTTGGCATATTTCGTCGATAAATATTCGGGATGCAGATCATACACGGCAATTTCAGGGTCAATGCCAAATAAACGTTGATAATGTTCGATTGATTTTTGATAAGATTGCAATGTCTGTTGATTTTCCAAATCACCAATATGTTCACTGACGAAAGCTTCATTTTCCTTCGTCAAACAAAAAGTATTTTTAGTCTCACCACCGCAAGCAAGCACAGACAGACCATTTTTATGCAAATGGATGGGTGCCGGCGCAAGCCCACGACTACGTCGCAATAAATAGGGCTGTTTGCGAAACACTCTTACAACCGAATCATCAACGCGACAATGGATTTCACGATTATGAACTAAAAAATAATCTGCAATACCTCTTAATTTAGGATATACCTCATCATCTTTATAAACAATCGGTTCGGCACTTTGATTGCCACTGGTCATAACAAAAATATCATCTCGATTTAAAAGTAAAAAATGCAATGGGGCATAGGGCAGCATCACCCCGAGATAAGGATTTCCTCCTGCAATATCCGTAGCCAAAGTCTCGACTGCTTTTTTTCTCAATAAAACAATCGGTCCAATCGGTCCAGTCAATAGCAGCGCTTCTTCTGGTGATAAAAAACAAATCTGGCGAGCCGTTTCTATACTACCGCACATGACAGCAAATGGTTTGTCTTCGCGAATCTTACGAGTTCGCAAAGACCTAACGGCGGATGAATTTTTTGCATCACAAACTAAATGATACCCGCCAATTCCCTTAACGGCTAAAATTGAACCCTGCTCAATAAAAGAATGTGCCCGCTGTACCGGATTCGTCACGACCATTTCATTTCCATTTTGATCTAAAAGTTCATATAACGGTCCACAATCTTGGCAGGCATTCGGCTGCGCATGAAATCGCCGATCATCTGGATTATCATATTCTGCTTGACAAGGCTTACACATCAAAAAGGGCTCCATCGTTGTCTGCGGACGATCATAGGGAACATCTTTAATAATTGAGTATCGCGGACCGCAATTCGTACAATTTGTGAATGCATAACCAAAACGACGATTTTTCGGATCACTCAAATCATTGCGGCAGTCTGAACACGTCGCAATATCTGGCGAAATAAAAGTCGCTCTGTCAGCAGATGATATGCTCTCTTTAATGACAAACTCCCGCTCCTCCTGCAATGCTATAAAATTGGTTACGATCGCTTCAATTTTAGCCATTGCTGGAGCTTTAACAGGCAAATCTTCCAGAAAACTTTCCAAAGCAATTTTCGTTCCCTGTGCTTCAATTAGAACGCCTCTTTCATCATTTAACACCCAACCATGCAAACCAAATTGCCGGGCTAAACGATAAACAAACGGACGAAAGCCGACCCCTTGAACAATACCCGTGACACGAATGCCTGCCCGTTTCATACAGGTAGACTTTCTACTTTCCGCAAATTAGGAATAATACCCCATTTTTTTAACTGACCCAAAACAATCTCAATGGTCTTATCTACAACCGCATCCATTTCCGGAGTCATTTCTATGCCAGGAGAAACAACAAAAGGCTGTACGCCCATAACAATAACTTCATCGATCGGTTCATCTACCACTTGCAATGCAGACAATACATCCTGAATTCCCAATTCATGCATGGATATTTTTTCTTGAAAATACGCTTGTACCTGATCACCGGAAAAAAAGAAAAAATCCCCCGGTTTCCCATTGCCATTGATTGCATCAATAACGAGCATTTTTTTCGATCCACTAACAAAACGCATCAGTTCCAAACCGAGTGTACCACCATCTAAAAGCTGTACCTGCTCCGGAAATTCATAACGTTTTTGCATTTTATCGATCGTCCATACCCCAAAGCCTTCGTCTTTCAATATAATATTACCAATTCCTAATAAGGTAATTTCACTCATGATTTTCCTCCGTACACAATGCTTTTTTCGTCGCTGTTTCACTGCGCAGCCAATCGTACCAGGCAAGAAGTCCTGTTTCCTGCTGACAAGAAACTTCTAGAATATTAATTTGCGGATGAATGCATGTAATATCATTTTGCGCCGCTGCCATATCAAAATTTGTATAAGGCAGAAGATCTACTTTATTTAATACGACAATAGCGGATTCTTTAAAAATCAACGGGTATTTCAATGGCTTATCATCACCTTCAGTAATACTCAAAACCACTGCTTTCGAATCTTCCCCAATATTAAATTCCGCCGGACAGACAAGATTTCCAACATTTTCAATAATTAATAGATCTAAGTTAACTAAATCTAATTTTTGCAAAACTTTTTGTACCATCAACGCATCCAAGTGGCAACCACCACTTGTATTAATTTGTATAACCGGTACACCATATTGTGCAATACGATCCGCATCTTTTGAAGTAAATAAATCGCCTTCAATAACCGCCATATGTATTTCATCTTTTAGCGCTGCCATGGTTTTTTCTAACAAAGATGTTTTGCCTGAACCTGGTGATCCCAATAAATTCAAGACAAAAATACCTTCTTTTTTAAACAGCACTTGGTTTTCCATAGCAATCTGATCATTTTTCCCTAAAATATCTTCCATAACCTGAATTTCCATCAGTCTACCTCCAAAAACTCTACTTGAAGTTCTCTGCCCGATACAATTTCCAGATTTGCCGAATCACAATGCGGACACAAAAATCGATATCGTTCAATCTTGGTCGTGACATCACAATCTTTGCAATGCCCCATCAGTGGTACTCTATGTAATGTAAGATTTGTACCTTCTGCCAACGTTTTTTTTGACAACGCTTCAAAGCAAAATTGCAAAGCATCCGTTTCGACTCCACTCATTTCCCCCAAAAGCAGTTGAATTTTAGTTACCTTCGTTGCCTGATTACGCGTTGCATAATCTAAAACAATATCTAAAATCCCTTCTGCTATTGCCATTTCATGCATATAAACCTCCACAGCCGGGCTTACGCCCGGCTGTTCTTTTTTTATATAACGGCATCTAATCCACGTTCAGAGAAGATCGCTGTCATCTCTGACAATCTTGTTTTTGCTGGATTATAATCAATCGTCGTTTCACCATCATGTGCATGGATATGTACATGATAAACGCCTGGCAGCCCCAATAAAGTACGTTCTACTTCAGCTACCGTATCTTCTTTATAGCCTTTTACAAAAAACTGAATTTTTGTATTGCTGCTTTGTGCCGAGCAGCCACATTCCTTACACATAAAATGCCCCCTACAACTACATTATTTTACAATTTCTATTTTTTATCAATAATTTCACCAATATCAACCGGTTCATGACTCAATGCCTTCACCCCGGAAAACATGCTCGAAACTTCACCTTCGCCTTCCATAAATTCGGATCTAATTACCATATATACATGACCAATAGCCGACAAAACAATCAACCACGCCACATAATGATGAATCAGATGCACGGTAAACTCCCCACCAACCATGGGACTAATCCAACCAAATAAATGAGCACCCATACCATTTGGATTTACCATCAAATACATAGCAAACCCCGTTAATATTTCAACCAGAATCATCAAATACAAAGCAACATAAGACATTCTCGCTAATGAATTACGCAAATATGACTTATGTGTTGGCTGAATCAACATATAATGAAGAGAAACATCCATCATACACAGCCAAAAACTCTTTTCCCATACGCGCGGAAATAAACGATCACCTTTATTTACGATAAAGCCATAAATTTTCAAAATAAAGGAAGCCGTCAACGTAAAGGCTGCTAAAAAATGTATATTACGAATCATATTCAATGACAAAACCATAGCACCAAAAGTTGGTTCTCCATTTACACCACCCGATATCGGTTTAGTAATATATAATCCAGTGAAGAAAAGAGTAATAATACAAAGTACCATAATCCAGTGAAAAATACGTAAAAATGGGCTAAATATATAATATACTTTTCGATAATTTTCACTCATGACAATTGCTCCCGGCTACAAGTCTGACTCGCAGCTTTTCCCTTCCTAATATTTGGTTGTAAAAAATTCTGCAACCCCTTCATTCGGTTTTTGTTCCAAAATACGGGTCGGTCGTCACTACCCGCAATTTTTTACCTGTAGCATTATATAAATGCGTTGCACAAGCCATACATGGATCAAAGGAACGAACTACTTTCAAAATTTCCAATGGTTTATCAGCAATTTTAACTTTTGTGTCCATCATAGCCATTTCATAAGCACCATGACCGGCTTTTCCATCACGTGGACATGCATTCCAAGTAGTTGGAACAACCGCTTGATAATTGCTTATTTTTCCATCTTTAATTACAACCCAATGACTCAAAGCACCACGTGGTGCTTCATATAGCCCCACACCTTTGCATTCTTTTGGCCAAGTTGAAGGATCCCATTTTGTCATGTTGGCAACAGCAGTATCACCAGATTTAATATTTTTAACCAATTTATCAAAGAAATATTTACCAATATACGCGTGAACCTGTGCTTCCAAACCACGCACCGCCGTCCGTCCAACCATCGTTGTCATCCATACTTCTGGTTTTAAATTCAAGACTTTGGATACAGCCTCTATTTGATCAACAATCATTTTTTCGACCCAAGTAGGTTCTGGCAATAACCCTTTTTTCATCTTTGTATAAACAATAATGTAACGAGCCAGTGGACCAACTTCTGCCATTTTCCCTCGCCATTTTGGTGTTTTAAGCCAAGAGTATTTACCTTCTTCATCCAATGTTTTCCAATTTGTCTTCGTACCTTCTTTTGGTCCGGTATAATTCGCCTTTGTTACACCATCCCATGGATGCAAATCTTTTCCTTCTGAATCTGGATATTTATACCAAGAGTGTTCAACACCTTCATTCAAAACATCCGGATCTGATAAATCTTCTGGTTTAAACTCATAGAAAGTCGCTATTTCTACGCCCTGGGCAAAGTTTTCAACGATACCATTGGAACGTAGCAACAAGTTTTTATGAAAGCTTCCATTGGTCGTTCCTGAAAAAGTGTCTTCAGGATAGTCGCCAAAGCCAATAACACGTTCTTTAGCTAAACCACCGCCATCAATATAACCTTTTTGCACATACAACTGTCCGATAGCTAAAATATCTGGTACGTAGAAATAATTCACTAAATCAATTGTCGTATTGATAGATCGATCCACGACTGCCAGACGTTCCGTATTGACTGGTGCATTCATATCATTCATCGAAATCGAACATGACATTCCACCGACTACATAATGTGGATGTGGATTTTTACCACCAAATACAACATGGGATGTCACAATGTCACGTTGTTTATCTAACATTTCCAGATAATGTGCCACTGCCATGAGATGTACTTCTGGCGGTAAAATGTCATAATCCGGATGATCCCACCACTGAGCAGCAAATATGCCCAATTGACCACTTTCAACAATTTTTTTTATTTTATCTTGCATTGCTTTGAAATATACCGTCGTCGATTTAGGAAATTCTTTCGGATAAGCATTCGTATCAAATTCAATTGGACCTGCAAAAGGTAATTTATATGTTTCTAAAATTGTATTTTGTAAAGCTGCCGTTGCTGCCGGATCTGCCTTTAATGCCGAAACTGGACTTACCCAATCCAAGGCATGTAAATGATAAAAATGAATTACATGATCTTGTACAGATTGTGAAGCAGCCATAATATTTCTTATATAATTGGCATTGCGCGGAATTTCGATTTGTAAAGCATCTTCTACAGCGCGTAGTGAAGATAACGCATGCGCCGTCGTACACACACCGCAAATTCTTTGGATAAATGCCCAAGCATCACGTGGGTCCCGATCATTCATGATGAGCTCTAATCCGCGCCAAGCTGTGCCGCTGGACAGTGCATCTTCCACTTTCCCTGTAGTTTCATCTAACTTTACTTCTACCCTCAAATGCCCTTCAATACGGGTTACCGGGTCGACTACGACTCGTTTCATCAATCCACCTTCTTATCTTCAGGTTTATTTTCATCCGCCTGATGTTTTTTCTTTTGTATAACAGATGCAACTGCATGAACACCTACACCAGCAACCGTCAAACCAGCCACTGCTGCGCCAACTTTATCTATATCACCAATTGGTGCATAGGAAGGAAGACGATTATAAAACGGTGCATCATCCCAAAAATTAGGATTACTACAGCCAATACAGCCATGACCTGACTGAATTGGATAGGATAAACCGTTCCACCATCTCATATTACCACATGAGTTATATGTTTCTGGTCCACGACAGCCTAATTTATATAAACACCAGCCTGCTTTCGAGCCAGCATCGTCAAATTTTTCCGCAAACATTCCTGCGTCAAAAAACGGACGACGATAACACGTATCATGAATACGATTCGCAAAAAATTGTTTTGGTCGACCTTCACTATCGAGTGGTGGTAATTGACCAAATAATGCATAATGCATAATAACGCCAGTCATAACTTCTGGTATTGGTGGACAGCCTGGAACTTTGACGATAGGTTTATTGCCAACTACGTCTGTTACACTAACCGATCCGGTTGGATTTGGTTTTGCAGCCTGAATACCACCCCAGGTAGCACAAGATCCATATTCAATAATAGCGGCTGCATTTTTAGCTACTTCTTTTACCACTTCGACAAAAGGTCTCCCGCCGGTCATGCAATAAATCCCATTGTCCGCTGTCGCTACTGCACCTTCGACTGCTAAAATATATTTCCCCTTAAACTGTTCCATAATTTCATGGAGATGTGCCTCGAATGGCTCACCAGCTGATGCACTCAGTGCATGGCTATATTCCAACGCAATCATATTTAATACAACATCTGACGTAAGCGGTGTCGCCGATCTTAAAAATGATTCATCACACCCTGTGCATTCATGACCATGAAGCCATATAACAACAGGTAACGCATTTTTTTCTGCTGCTGCCACCACGGTTGACAACATATCTGTACTAAGCCCTAAAATACTCGTAAGTGCAACACATGATTTGATAAAACTTCGGCGATTCATGCCCTTTCTCAGGTAGACTTCCCACATTGATTCTCTCTTCACTGTAACCCTCCTCTTCTGTCCTCGTCTGCAAATGTAACTACAGATAAAATCTCATTCAATCTTTACATCGCCTGCCTTTCAGGTACTTTCATGAAGGTACTTAAATACTATAAAAGCTTCCTTAACAAAGTAAAGAAGCTATTTATATTTTATTTCAGATTACCTATTTGCCATCGTTCTTGTAAATAAAAGTAATCACTTTGTGAAACCAACTTACTCTTCCGTACATATAAAACAAAACTAAAATAATACAATATTAAATTTTTATTCCATTATATACCCAATTAAGAGAAAAATCTACACTTATAACTGGATACTCGTATTATAACTTTTAATAATATGTATATAACGAATTAGAGCCACTCGCTCGGCTGATTCATCGTTATAAATGGACGAAGATATTATTTTCTTTTTTACGCGCCGACAGCTTTTAGTTAATTATAATACTTTGATAAGGAGTCTAACTTTATAACAACAATCTATGTTCTTCTATAAAACCAAGATGTATATATTTTCATAAATATACCTCTTAAATTCCATATAAAATTTGAGCAAAAATAAAACACATGCAAATTGATTTGCATGTGTTTTTTATGTCAGTTGCACACTTGTTGTACACCTAGTAATTATTGAATTAAGATAAATGGCGGAGTGGGAGAGGTTCGAACTCTCGCACGCTTGCGCGTCTAACGATTTAGCAAACCGTCCTCTTCAGCCACTTGAGTACCACTCCGCAGATAAAAACTATTCACTTTTTAATGGCAGGGGCAGTAGGACTTGAACCCACAACCAATGGTTTTGGAGACCACTACTCTACCAATTGAGCTATGCCCCTAGAATATGGGGTGACTGAAGGGAATCGAACCCTCGAATACCGGAGCCACAATCCGGCGTGTTAACCACTTCACCACAACCACCATGATTCAAAGTCAAAAATGACTTGCAACCAGCAACTTTCTATCCTCCCAGGGCGTTTCCACCCAAGTACTTTCGACGTTCAAGTGCTTAACTACTGTGTTCGGTATGGGAACAGGTGGGTCCACTTGGCTATCGTCACTGGATTTATTTTGTTTTGCGAGAGTTTGATCTCTCGTGAGATATTCTCTCATAAGCGCGAACCAAAACTTTCGTTTTGTGTAAGTCGCTTAGTTCGTTGATTGCAACGAACTTCTTTGGCTTTTTGAAAGATATATTCTTTCAAAACTATACAGAAGTAAGAAATGTTCGCATTTTAGGATTCGTTCTGGCTTTAAGTCAAGCCCTCGACCTATTAGTATCGGTCCGCTA
>Ga0302188_10001800_pt1 | contig 16365 bp, 13 predicted proteins | sample II_Bog_E2_1_FD_198783 | JGI IMG/M metagenome (GOLD analysis project Ga0302188, IMG submission 198783) | Peat permafrost microbial communities from Stordalen Mire near Abisko, Sweden - II_Bog_E2_1 | ecosystem: Environmental > Terrestrial > Soil > Wetlands > Peat | place: Sweden: Abisko...
CGCCTCGTGCAGCAAGCGTTGGTAGTCGAGCCTGTTCCCCTGGCTCGGATCCTTCACCCCGGAGTTAAAACCAACCCGAAACCACAATCTGTAGGGGTTGGGTGAGTGAAGCAGATACCCATCTCCTGAAAATGAGCAGGCCGGGGCACAAAGATCGATGGTCGCGGAGTCCCAGTATCCTAGCCCAATTCTCAGGTTAGGCTGTACAAAATCGATACGCGGCACACTCGCGACACTTGTAACTCAGCCTTCTCGCGAGTCTTGAAGGCGGTTCACTCCGGGGCAGGAGACGAAATGAAACAACTTAGACTGATACTCCATTATGGCTCGACGCTGGTGCGTTTATGCCCAGCAAGTGTCGCTGGCTATTTATTCTTCAGTTATGTCAGTCAGACAGTTATTCCTCTTGCGATCGCAGTTTCATTGGGACGGCTGACCAACGCGCTTCAGCCCGGGAGCAACTCTCCTGTATGCGCAAGTACTACAAGCACGGCCGCGGCCCACTACTTTGGGTTGAAACCAATTTACGCTGTCTGGTTACTGCTAACTATTCTTCTGGTTCCAACCAGGCTTCTATTCAAACTAATACAGGCCAGTATGGACGGTCGGATGGAAAAGCATGTTCGACAGGAACTGTTTGATAAGATAATCCGACAGACACCAGAGTTCTTCCATAGATATAATCCTGGCCAGCTGACCATGATTCTAACCCAGAAAGCAACTGAAGCTCAGCGTGCGTTGCGATTACTTACAGTAGATCCAGTCTTGCAGATTATTAGTCTTGCCAGCGCAACAATTCTGATCATCATTGAATTAAAACAAGATCAACACCGTAGTACGTGGTGGTTAATGGCGTTATTTGTTGTTATTGGTATTGTATCAGTGGCAACTGTCCAAGCGAGGGGACAAAGGCCAATCTCAAAGTACCAAACAAAGCGTCAGGAACTGGACCTCGCACTCGCTGGCTTAGTCGATTCTGCTGTTAAGTCTCCTGAAGAGATTCAATCGATGGACGCTGAGGGTATCTTCAGTGAACGTTATTCCAATGGATTGAGTGATTTGATGGGCCTGAAACGTCGAGCAGAGTCAACGCTGGAGCTCGTGAATTCTGCGATGGGATTACCTACAGACATAATCTTGGCGATCGTTTTCGGCATAGTTGTGTTTCACGGTGACAAATTTAATCCTGGAGTGTTTGTCACGCTGGCACTGCTCGTACCTCGACTAATGGAGCCGTTCAGATCCATTGCTGCGATAGGGATTACCGCTAGTTCGTCGTGGCCCGCGATTGAGCTTGTCTCCGGCCTCATAGAGGAACAAAACAGGATTAAGGACCTCAAGGGCTCGAGACAAATCGATAAACTAGATCCACTCTTTGAGGTTGAGGATCTCACCTTCCGCTATAAACCTGAGCTGCCCATGGTTTTCGACGGCCTCAAAGTCGCCTTTCCTCCGGCGTGTATAACCAGTCTCGTCGCTCGTATGGGGCAGGGTAAATCCACGTTTTTCCGGTTAGCATTGCGGTTTTACGACCCTGAAAAAGGGAACATTCGACTGGGAGGGTATTCAACCACGGACTTTACCCTCCAAAGCTTAAGGCAGCGTGCTGTCATGATGTCCCAATTTCCGTCATTCTTTTACGACACGGTGAGAGTCAATTTTCAGCTCGCGAAGGAAAATGCGAGCGATGACGAAATATTGGATATCTGTAAAATGACCGGCTTGTTGCCGATATTGGAAAGAGCGGTTGGTCCCAATCCACTTAGCCGCGAGTTTGCCGGTGGCGCGAAATTATCGGGTGGAGAAAAGAGGCTATTTGCGCTCACTCGATGCCTTCTCCGAAATCCATCGTTCTTATTTCTTGATGAGCCAACGACCAATATGAGCAACGACGAAAAGTATCGGCTCATCCCCATGATGCGGGCTGCCTGTTCGGGGAGAACCGTTATTGTTGTTGATCACGATATTCCTTGGCTCTTGCAGTTTGCAGATCACTTTGTGACTTTGGAGGCTGGGCGCATTGTTCAGCAAGGAACAGCAAAAGAGCTGTTGAGCCAAGCGGGGCTGCTCAGGGAGCTCTACGCATTAGCTTGCCCTGGCTTCGGCGCTTGACTAACCTACAGCACGGAGCTACGTTCCTAATCGTCGATACTGGAGGCCAGTAGTTTTCGGTCAGGGCTCAAGTCGACAGGATGTATGCTACCCAAGTGACGGTCTTGTGTTATGGGTATGGAGCTTTACGAGAATAACTCATCAACTATCGTCACGTTAGAACCATGAGCCCTGAAGATTACAAATACGACGTTTTCATTAGTTATCGCCATCTTGCGCAAGAGAGGAAGGTGGCCATTTGGCTTCTTAGGGCGATGGAAACTTTCCGCACTCCCAAGCGCCTAGTGAAAGAGCAGGGGTGCCCACCGCGAATCAAGCGAGCTTTTAGAGACGACGAGGAGCTATCGGCTGGCAACTTGTCGGAAGCAATCACCAAGGCGCTGGGCGGTTCCAAATTTCTGGTCGTGATCTGTTCAACTGACACAGCTGCTTCAAAGTGGGTCAATGACGAAATTGAAATCTTCCGCTCATTAGGAAATTCGGAACGCATACTTCCGGTACTTATTTCGGGTGATCCAGAAAGTTCCTTCCCAGCGGCTCTCAAGCGCATCAAGAGATCGAGCACGACAGACGATAGCGAATCTCTCGCCGTAGATCTGCGGCCTGGGCGTGGCTTAAGTCGAAGGTTAGCGCTCCTGAAGTTGATGGCGCCCGTGTTGGGATGCAGCTTCGACGATCTAAGGCAACGAGCCCACGAAAGGCAAATTCGTCAACGTAATGTCGCGTTAGCAACACTAGTCCTCATTTTAGGTTTAATGACGGCACTCGCCGGAGTCGCCTGGTGGCAATATCGGCAAGCACTCTTAGCAAACGCAAAGAACCAACAGCGACTGGCAACGGAATACATTAGGAGTGGAGACATTCTCAGTGCAGTGGAGTTGCTCTCTGATCTCGTGTCCCGAGGAGTCGACCGTGACGGGTCGGCTCGTACCCAACTAACCTTCGTCGCGTCCGGACTAAGCAGCCTGAATCAAATATTGAAGGGTGAAAATAGAGATCTTAACTGCCCATCGGTCGTGTATTGGAATAGAAAAAGCTACTTTGTAACCAAATCGTTAGGCATTATTCAGCTCGAAGGGATGGAAACCTATCAGAGAGCTGAATCCTGGTCCCTGAGCCAGACTGGCAACGAACTTCTGGTGTTCACAGGCGGTCACTTCCTAGGATTTCTAATCCCCGCAGGTAAGCGGGTGTTTGACGTAGACGTTACGGAATTAGACGCTGAAGGAAAACGTTCTATGGAGCTGGACTCAATTGATGCACAGCCCGACAATAGTTGGACCGCGTCGGGGCGCCTGGTAGCTCAGCAAACAAGTGATAAAGATACCAACCATGACAACCCCGCTGACACTCCGCTGAACCTTAGGATTGATGACAGAGGTCATCAGAGCCTATCCGCCACATCTGCAACCCAACGGGCCCGAGAATCACGCGACCTCGTATTTCCCACGGCAAGGCCAGAGGACTCGATGTGGACCGTTGCTTTCTCGGACCAGGAGATTAGCCACGAAGAAGACGATGCTACTAAAGTAAACCGTGCTTGGAAAGAGGCAGACCAGAGTGTCATTGACCACACGAGCCGATGGTCTTCAGGAGAAAGAGAGTTCGAGTTCAATGAAGTCCACGGGACGGGGGGCAGTACTTATCGAGTTAGGGAAATGACGTCCGATGGGAAAGTAGAATCCGAGCGCACTTTTGGGTCAACAGATACTGATGCTACTCCCACTTTGGATGGCAACTACATGTTCATGCACAACGTTCGGGATGCGGATGACACCGAAAGTTCGGACGAACAACAACAATTAGCGAGCAGCGTGCCTGCGAGCAGCGTGTTATTTTCGTTGGCGCACTTTGGGGAAGTGGAAGGAATCGGCCAGGGCGACACCGCGTTATTCAGCCCTTCCTACGATTTGCTTGTAACTTACGATACTGGCATTGGCCCTGAGCTAGTTGACTCAGATCCTCACCTGTACACCAGAATTAACGATCTGCTTTTTTCCGAGATTCCTCTACCACGGGAATTTGTGCGCGATCCCGGATTGCAAGCTGGGTTCGTAAACGATAACGATTTACTTTTACTTAATGGCACGAGGCTTCTCTTGTTTAACTGTAAAGGAGACAAACTGCGATGGTGGATGCGAGTAGACCTACAATCAACCAAAGATGATAGTCTGCGCTTTGCCCATTCAGATCGTGTCATTGCAGTGTTCACAAATGAAGCAGTACAGCTCATAGACTTAGCATCGGGAGTGATCCTGACAGGGGTGATCAATATTCACGACGCTTTGCGTGATGGTTTATTAGCCAGCCTGGAGATTCCGGCCGACGAGGTGCAAGCGGCTTTAGCTAAGTTCCAAGTCAGTTCTTTTCCTGCTACGCCATTGGAGATAAGTGGCGTGCGACTGGACGGACGCGGTTCTCTAATTGTCTTTCTTCGCACGAAGATCACTTCTCGGCGAGGTGGTGCACCACAGCAGTGGTTCTGCATGACGCGTAGGCCTCCGCTCGATGAATATGCGATGCAGCGATTTATTGTCCATCCCGAGCGCTTCACTGGAAGAGTAATTGGCGCACTCGATCCTACACAAACACTCGACAGCATTCAGACTTCGGCTGATCGGAACATTCAGCGCGCGATAATGCAGGAGATTTCAGCAATATCCGGTGATTTCAAGTTGAAGAGCATTGACTCGTCTGATGTGGAAGACATCAGTGTCACTGTAACTGCAGGGCAGCGCAATATCGTGGTCTATTTGGGGGCTGAGAACCTTGCCAACCGCATGAAAGTGTTTAGCTCTCATCTGAAAGAGTGGTCGAGTCAGTTTCGCTGTGGAATCACCTCCGTGGACCTTAGGTCCGAAGGCCAGATTGTTATAAATCCAGACTCTGATCCGTGCACTGCGCAGAATGTGGCTCATTCGCCGAGTTGAGGGCGGATTTCGGTTGAGAACAGAACATTTGCAGCCAGTGTAAGTGTACCGCTACCTGTCTCGTCTTGTAAGTAGAACGGAAACGACTTTCGTTTGAAGGACAGCAAACTACCAAATATCATGAGATTGACACTACTCTGCAGTAGGGCTTGTGGCACCTATGGTGTTTGCTGCTGAAGGCCCCAAGTCTGCTACGGCGCCATGGGGGCATTCTGGCCTCCCGAACGGATTGTGAAGGGAGCAAGGGTGCCCTCTGTAAATCAACCTGGATTTCAGAGATGATGAAGAAATCTCAACGGGGCAGGATTTCATAGCAGTTGTATATGTTGAGATCACGTCATCTTAGATACGGATGTGGCAAGGTTGGTCACTAGCGAGTCTAGTGTTATGAGAACCAATCGCTGTCAAGAAATGGTGCGATATGAAAGTGCAGAATATCGGCGACATGGAGCAACTTTTACAAGCGACGTCTACTTCCTCGATCCGCGATCTGTACGAGATTTGGGAACAACGCCAACCTGTGGTCCTTAATCAGGCTCGAACCGCCGTATCTTCAATGGGGACTGGCCAGATACGGTGGCTACAGAGCGATGTGAACCTGGCTGCTGCGTTTGTTCGGCATGCTCTAGAAAATGAGGAATTCCTGTTGGCATGCGATGCCTTTAGTGAAGCCTTCGCTTTCTGGAATGGCCGACCAGAAGCAGATATTGGCCAGTTGACTGCTCTTTGTTGTAGCTATTCGGCAGCCAACACACGCTTGGGTCAGATCGGGGAAGCTTTGCGTCAATTGGAGCCGTGGAGCCGCGACAGTCGTCTGAGCCGAAGAGAGAGAGCTGGAGTTTTTCTTCAGCTGGGAGACATCATGAGGGAGGAGTCCGATTCGGCAAGTCAATCGGCTGCTCGGCTTCAGAGCGGAGAACACGCACTTGAGTACTACCAGCAAGCATTGGGCCTCATGCCTGCGTTCTTGGAGGCTAACGTACGCTGTGCGTCAATGGCCCTCAGAATGGGTGAAAGCACGGACGCTAAAGAGCCGCGAGCCAAAGAGTGGGCCACCAACGCCCTAATACTAATTTCTGAACGCGAATCCGATTCTGGATCAAGTTTTCGTTTGCATCTGAGCAAAGCCGTAGCGCTTGTAGTGCTTGGTAGGCTAGAAGAAGCTGCCGGATTCTACACTACCTTGAAGTCCTTTCCTGATGTCACGACGGCGGAACTGGCGGACGCTCGCTACGAATCTCAGCGTTTGGCCGAGGCCATCGGGAAACCCACTGACTATTTCAAGCCGGCGTTTCCGCCTCTTCAATTAATCGTGTTCGCGGGGCATATGCCTGACCAGGAGAGCGCGACGCCGCGATTCCCGCCGGAGTCTATCCCCGATGTTCAACGTGAATTGGGCAAGAAACTTGAGGAACTCCAAGTTCGAACTGCTGTCGTCAGTGCGGCTGCGGGTGCGGATTTACTGTTCATCGAGGCTCTGATGGAAAGGCCAGGGGCGAAGCTAAATCTCGTGTTGCCTTGGTCACAAGAGGAATTCTTTCGAACAAGTGTTGAACCTTTTGATAGAGGAGCCAGCGTTCCACGGTGGCGCCCCTTGTTTGAGAAAGCGTTGCAGAAGGCATCATCGGTTCGACAACTGGGGCAGCTTTATGAGCCAGGCGACGAAGTCGGTTGGCAATACGCAGAAGAAGTTTCAGCCGGTATAGCACTGCAAACGGCCCGACAGTGCCGACTCGACGTTCAGCCCATCGCGCTGTGGGACCGAAGGCCCGGTCGGGGGGCTGGGGGAACGGCGTCTTTCTGCGAACTCTGGGCACGATGCTTGGGCACGGCTCCAATCATTCTAGACATGCCTTCCGAGAACGGCATCCCGGTCGCTGTTGAGAATCGCGTTTTTGGTCGCTCCGAACGAAGTACACTGCATCGCGAGGTGAAAACGATACTGTTCGCGGACATCGTGGGGTACAGTCGACTGACGGAAAAAGCGATCCAGGAATTTCTCAGCGTGTTCCTGCGGCGTCTTTCCAAGCTCATAGCTGAGACTCCGCATTCTCCAATTTGCATCGACATGTGGGGTGACGCAATTTACGCGGTCTTCGACTTCGCGACCGACGCAGGCCTCTTTGCAACCCAGCTTACGAGCTTCGTCCATGACGGTCTGGAGGAATGGTTGCGGCAAGGCCTCTATTTTGAGGAAACCGGGCGCGAAGGTGAGGGAATAAAGAAAGTGCCCCTAAATATACGGGTGGGCCTTCACACAGGACCCGTACTTGCTCACTACAACCACGTACTTCGAAAGTTGAGCTACACCGGATCCCACGTCAGTCGTGCGGCGCGTCTCGAGCCGGTGGCACACCCGGGAGAGGTGTATACAAGCGAAGAATTTGCCGCCATGGTTGCGTTAGAGTCTGGTATTAGGAACTTGTCCGCAGGTCTAAGCGGAAGCGAAATATCAAACGGCCTCGACTGTGAATACGCGGGCAGCATTTCTCTTGCGAAGCATTATCCTGGTCGATTTCGCATTTACCGTGTCCGTGAAAAGCGAAATCTTCCGCTGGAACAGTTGGCTGTTGCTGCGCACTCTCTCTATTGCGCGGATCAGATGCAAAGGGGCTTGTCGCCGAAGGATGTTCCGGCTCTGTTGCCATGGGAGCAATTGCCAGAAGACCTTCGCCAAGCGAATCGTTCGCAGGTTGCCGACATTCCTTACAAGCTGAGCCTAGTCGGCTACGAATTAACTACTGGTCCGGGTGAGCTCCCGAGGGACTTGAGCCTGAGCAGGGACGAAGTTGACAGGCTGGCGGAGGAAGAACACGACCGCTGGATGAAGGATCGCAAAAGAAGGGGATGGCGCTACTCGTCGGTACGTGACAATGCTCGCAAGCTCCATCCCAGTATGGTAGTGTGGAAAACACTTCCGGAGGCGGAGAAAGAAAAGGATAGGGCAGTCATTCGGAATCTTCCAAAACTGATCGAGATGGCCGGCTTGCGTTTCCGAAAGCAAACCATTAGAAGTCTGACGACAAACAGATCTTAAGAGGACGGAATGGACTTTCGAGAACAACAAGCATGCTACTTGCATTAGCTAGCCCCACAAGACGCAGTCGATGCGCCTCCTCTTCAATCCTGGATTCCAGACTATAGCTACTGACCTAAGGCACAACGAAAAAGGACTGAAGCCTTAGAAGCCATCTGTCCCTAACGAAAACCCTGTACGACGCATTGAATCATGTCGTTTCTCAAGGGAATCGCTAATCTCGCAGGCAGCCGAGCAACCTGTACCGATCTGGAAACGAAGTTCCGCAGAGGCCCGCATGAGCAGGCAGACTGTGCCATGCGCTTGCGTCACGCATCCAGCGTATGCACGCTCAGCCCACGCGCCGCGCAAAACTCCTTGCGCCCCAGCCCGCTCGAACTCAGATACCAGACCCTCTCCCTCCGCCCGGCTCCGTCTACGCCTCACCGTAACCACTCCGTCTGTCTTCATCCCTCCACTTCAGCACGCTGCAATGGCAAACGGAAGAATGGGGTTGCTCGGAGGGGTACCCTGTCGTGGCCGTGCCCCAGGTCGGTGGACTGCATTACCGCTACGAACGACGGGCCGCCTGAAACAGCAGTCTGAACTGCACTCCCTGCTCAGATTGTTCCCGTGGAGATTGTTGAGGAACTATAGCCCCATGGATCATCCCACCTCGGGGTGGGGGTGTCAAGAGTCTCCAATGCAGTCTCCAATGCAGTCTCCAATGCAGAGTCTCCAATGCAAGAGTCTCCAATGCAATGGTGTTTCTGTCCTTGGGTTGCTGTCGAACAATCCCGATTACATTCGTTGACCCGCTCGTGAGTGAGGCTGGGGACTCCCTGTGGACTTTGCTGCGAGCGCAGCCTACGAGCCTACGATGGCGTTGCAACTGTGGTTGGGAACTTAAATCCAGCGATTTCGGGCTTTTCCAAGCCCTTGCCAATCAGGTGGTTCGAAAGGGTGTCTGCGGCGACTTCATTTTATGCGGCCTTTCGCCCCCTGTTTCGCCGAGTCGCCCGCTAGTCCTTCGGGTATACCTTGTGAGCAGCCGTTTCACGCGCCAGAGTACGGCTAATCAGAACTCATGTGGCAGAATTGGTTTCAAACCAACTTTGGGAAATATGTCCTTCGGGATCAAGCCTCTGCACCTCAGGTCTTGGAAGTTAGGAAGAGCCTCAGGACATCCCAATTCGAACGCTATTAAGTACCAAAGGGTTGCTGCCCGATTGTCCCTAGCGAAAATCCTGTACGACACATTGTCGGATGCCGTTCCTCAAGACAAGCCCCGAATCTCGCAGACAGTGCGAGCAATCCGTACGGGTCTATGAACGAAATGTCGCTGAGGCCCCGTGGCGAGGAGTGGATTTCAGACACGGATTTCCCGGAGGCCCTGCAAGAATGGCGCACTAGAATGCGGCTGTTTTCAGGCGGCTCGTCGCTCGTAGCGGTGGTGCAGGCCGCCGACCTTGGGCACCGCGACGACCGCCCCGATTTCTGGCCGCGGAACGGGTCGTGGCTCGGGCGGGTCCTTCCCCAGGGAGAGATGCGTTCTGGATCGGTGATAGTTTCGGAACGTTCGATTCTTCGGACTCTGAGCCTTTGCCATCAGCATTTGCTAACTGGCCTTCAGGCACGGTTTTCGGAACAGACGCGGTCGCGCCGGTTGGAAAGTCCACGACATTGCCGGGTGCTCGCTCATCGGAGTCGCGCCGCTCGTGCCACACCCGGTAACAAGTGCCGTCCGGCTCAATCGACTCAAACGTCACTTCGAACCCATCAGGAAAAGGAGTTTCGTTAGGCACCCGTACCATAACGTCATCCGGTCCGCGTATTGATCGCTCAGTTCGAACGATGATGTTGAGATCTTGGCCGCGGCCAGGTGGTTGGAGATCTTTTTCTAGACTACTCAGTCGCTCAGTTCGGCCTTCCATGATTCATTTCCTCCCTGAAATTTTCTAACTGCTGAATTCGTGATTCGAAGTCGCCCACATCTAGCGCTCTCAGAAAAGCAGTCGATACACTGGCGATGGCATAGGCCAGCGTCGGAGTTAGTCGCCCTGCTCGCAACTCGCTGACGCATTGCCCAAGGAGAGCCCGAATATCTACGGCGGTTTTCGGTGTCTCCAGTTGCGCCAGGACTACAGCCGGATTTGTCACGCGCCGAACTGCCCCGCCTTTCTGTCCCATCGTCCGAGCCCGATCAGGATTGCTGTGCAAACTACATTTCCGGCGACCGTATAGAGCAGCGGCCTTGCACCGTTGGCCGCTCAGCGCTTTCGCTTCGCATCTCACTTATTGCTCGCTCTCTTCCGTGTTTAGCGGCCCACCTGTACCCCGGTCGCTTGCCGCCGGTTTTCGCCCTAATTTGCGGCTCTTACGACGGTTTTCGCCTTCCAGCCGAAATGCACGCTGCTGCATTGACGCTCCTTTTGATTTGAGTTAGTGGCCGAGTTTTTCTTTGGTCGATTTTGTTCTCATTGCAAGAGTTCCTTTCGGTCGAATCCCGGTGTTGGATGGCAAAGTTCACAACATGGGCTCCCATCCGGCCGAGCCCAAAACGGCGCATGGTTCCCGTGGATGTAGCAACGTGCTTGGAAACGCGGCGACACGTTTTTTTTCGCGTCGCCGCCCCTCGGGGTGTGTCTGCTGTACGTGCCCCCCCAACTATCCGGATCCTCGACACCGGCTTGCTTCTCGGCCGCCTTCCTAATTTCGAGATCTTCGAGAACGTCTTCCCTTGCTGCGCTCCGTGGTGCGGGAACCCTCGGTGTTGGTGTGTTGTGGTGTTGCTGGGTTTGGTTAAGGGTTAAGAGGTTAGAAGGTGCAGTGTTGGAGTGTTGGGGTGTTCGCGTGTTGGAGTGTTCAAGTGTTCGCTGTGCACCCTTGCAAAAAATAACTTCGTCGCAAACTGAATACCAATGCTCCGGTGGAATCGGTGTTCTGTCTTTGTCGGCTCTCGTCTTCACCGTGCGAACGACAATTTCAAAAATGGCTCCCTCGAAAATACCCAAGTCAACTTCGCCCTGCGTTGGTTGGCCGCCGTTTACCTCAACCCATAGCGTCCGGAAACGGCTTCCTTGCCCTGCCCGCGGCCGCTTTGGATCAGTCCCCAATGACAAGAACCTGCAGAGCTGGCCACTATACGGACGGCCAGCATAATCCAGCGGCTCCATGTGGAGTTTGACGATCCACTTTTTCCAGCGCCGACTCCATGCGATGGTCGCAGCAGTGCAGCGCGCGCGGTACTTGCCTTCGTTAAGCAATGGCCGCGGTTCCTCGACGGAAATCATCACCGTGCGCTCTGTGCGCCCAGACTTCCCCATTTATTTTTTGACTCCTGCAAAAGGATTCTCATTGAACCCCTCTGGGCAGGGTGTGTATTCCCATCGGATGTTTCGTTCCCAGCCCGGCGGAAGGTGGAATGCTGTAAGAACTTCTTTCGCGTGCTCGGCGTATACGCCCCGTCTGGTGTACTCCGCATCAGAGCTTCCCATATTTCTGAATCGCTTCTCTGCTAGATCATCCAGGGCAGTCCTGTCAGTGAGCATCACCGCAATGTGGTAGTACTGGCCTTGCTCGTAAATCCCCTGTGCGGCACAGGGGAAGAAAAAGATTCCATACCTGCCGTTGTTGTCGTTGGCCTCGCCATAGACAAAGTGCTTACCGTCTAGGTCCAAAGCAAGATTGAACGTCAGTCGCTCGCTCACCGGCTCCCCGTGGTCAAGAATTGATTGCGGTGCCATTTACGCCCCCACGCGCGCGATTCGTTCCAGTTCCCTCTTGTGCAGCATGCTGCGCCGGCCGATATGGACCGCATGAAGTTGCTTCGAGGCGATCAAGAGGTCAATTTTTCGCTTTGAAATCCCCAACGCCCTGGCTGATTCGATCTTCGAAAACAGGAGCTTCAACTCTGTGTCACTCATCGTGTCCTCCATGTGCACACCTTAGCTCCTACGCGCACCCATGTCTCGGACACTTCATTATTGTTTTGGCTTCGGAAGTGTCCGCTTTTTCGTGATAGGAGAAAAGTAGGCGATATCGTTACTACTTTTCTTTCTGGTGTCGGTTCCGGTGTCAGTCGGTGTTTCTTTTCGCTGCGCTTCGGTGCGCGAACGTACTCAGGAGGTGTCTGGCTCGGCGGTGGGGAACGTCAGTAGCTACGCGGGTTTTGCGCGCTTCTGCTTCTCGGTGCATTTTGTTGCTTATTCGAGCGGAAGAGTGAAATCGCCTTAAAAGGGCGTTGCTCTACCAACTGAGCTACGCGCCCCACCAATTTCAATCTAACATATTTTCCGCGCGTACTCGTCCGGATGAGGCGGCCCGTGACGTTTCGCGAGCAAAAGCTATACACTCGGCATTTATGGTTCGTTTGGATTCACTTTGGGCAAGACTTGCGTTCTGGCTTGGCACGATTCTTTTTTATGCGATCCTGTCGCCAACACTTGGCCATGCGGCGCCGAAGAAAGATCCGCCCTCGGTGCGCTGGACCGCAGGCGCTCCAGGTTGCACATTCGAGCGCCGCGACGATGGGAAATATAGCTGGACGATGATGGAGCACGACCGTACCGTTACCCTCCTCATGGATTCCCAGGAACTGGCCAAGAGCGGCCACCGCTTTTATCACCTGTTCGGCGCTTATCTCAGCGTGACCTACACGGGGCAGGACAAGTTTGAGTTTCCGGCGGGCGCGCGGATCGACTTCGTGCGTCATCACGATGTTGTTGAGGGTTACGAGGATCCGGGGCAACTCGCCAACAAATTGCAGAACGACGTGGATACGAAGGTCTTCGAGACCGAGCGCCAGATCAAGAAGAATCCCAAGATCGCCGAAGAAAAGACGGCGCTGCTGCGCCAGTATCAAAAGGAAGCGGCCGAGTTCATCGAATTTCTGAGCACGCAGACGCTGCCGTCCGACACCGTGATATTGAATTCTGGAAATCCTGAAACCCATGGCTGGGTCCTGTTCAAGACCAGCAACAAGTGGATCGGCCCGTGGAAAGAGCGCGAGGACTTTATTCTCAGCGTCGGGATGAAGGATCAGATCTGGCAATTTCCGTTCTCGCTGCCGCCGACACAAGGCGACTTAATCCTGCGCAAGCCGCCCGAGTAAGCGGAGCGGGAACCTGTGGTGAAATTGTGTTACAGTTTTGTGCTCGTGGTTCACGATCATAGTTGATGAACATGGAGATCTCTCCGAAAGCAGCGCCCGCAGCCGAAAAGCCCGCAGTGCCGTTTTACTGCCCGGTGTGTGCGGTGGAGGCGGGCGATCCGCTGACCTGCGGCGATTGCTCGGCTGTCATCTGCCGACGCTGCGGAACGCCGCTGGAATCCTCGGATGAACTGGGCATGGGATGAAGAACAGGCCGATCACTGAATGAACAGCTCCCCCGGTTCCTTATCTAGCGAAGAAGACTCCGGTCACAAGCCGGGCCTCGTCCGTGGGCTTAGTCTGCTGGACTCGGTATTGCTGCTGGTCAGCGGCATCATAGGTTCTTCGATTTTTCTGACCGCTAAAGATATTGCCGGGCCTCTGCCGAATCCAATTCTGTTTTTTCTAGTTTGGGTGCTCGGCGGAGTGATTTCGCTGTGTGCCTGCGTCGCCTTCGCCGAACTGGGCTCGATGTTCCCCGACTCCGGCGGACAATATATTTATCTTCGCGAAGCTTACGGCGATCTGGTGGCGTTTCTTTATGGCTGGATGCTGTTTGCCGTCGCCAATGGCGGCACGATCGCGGCGCTCTCGGTTGCGTCCGCGGCTTACATGGGGAATATCATTCCTGCGATCTCGCAGGACCATGTGATCTTCTCACTGGCAGGCATGCCGTTCACACGCGCGCATGCGGTCGGGCTGGCGCTGATTGTGATCCTCACTTACGTCAACGTGGTCGGGTTGCGCTGGGGCGCGCTCATCCAGAACGTCTCCACCTGGACAAAATTCATCGCCATGTCGGCATTCGTGGTGCTCGGATTCGCCATTGGCAAGGGACATTGGTCGAATTTCAGCGCGCGGGCGCCGGGCGGGTTAAGCATGGGATTGAGTGCTGGGCAGCTGATTTCCGCGCTCGGCGTCGGCTTGATCGCAGTCTTCTGGGCTTACGACGGCTGGGTGTACATCACATGGGTCGCGGGCGAAGTCAAAGATCCGCGGCGCAATGTGCCGCTGGCGATGGTGTTGGGAGTGCTGGTGGTGGGCGCGATTTACCTGGCGATGAACATGACCTATGTTTATGCGCTGCCGTTGAGTGAAATCGCCAAACACGAAACCATTGTTCACGACGCCGCGACCGTGCTGTTTTCGTCGGGCGCTGCGGGGTGGCTGTCGGCGATGATCGCGGTTTCGTGTTTCAGCGCGGCGGCGGCATGCACGCTGGCGGGGTCTCGCGTGTATCTCGCCATGGCACAAGACGGAGTCTTCTTCCGCAGCATGGCCGCCATCCATCCCAAGTGGCGCACGCCCGCCTTCAGCCTGATCGGACAAGGGCTCTGGGCGGCGGTGCTCACCATGAGCGGACGCTACGACCAGCTTTATACCTATGTCATCTTCGGCATGGTGCTCTCGTACACACTGACCGTGATCGGCCTGTTTATCTTGCGCTGGAAACGACCCGATGTTCCGCGCCCGTACCGCTGCACGGGTTATCCCTGGCTGCCGGGAATTTATGTCTTGGTCGGAGTGGCGTGGACGCTCAACACGATTATTCAGCGGCCGACGGAGGCATTCTGGGGCGCGGCGATTGTGCTGATTGGGGTGCCGGGATATCTGTATTGGAAGCGAAAGGGCCGGGCGGAAATTGCCGGCTGAAATTCATCTTGCCCATCCTGCGCTTCTCTGTAATTCTAGGCGCTCACCTTTTGCCCGGTGAACCGACACTCGCGCGTGAGCAACCCACGGCCGGAAGGACAACCCGAAATTCGAAAAGACCACAGGCCACTCGCTGGCTCCGGCATCTCCATCGCCGAAGCCGAAGATCCCAACCGCCCGAAGCGAGTCATGGGATTTCGCGACCTGGTGCTCTTCTATGTAGTCACCGGCATCAGCTTGCGCTGGATTGCCACCGCGGCCGCGGCCGGACCCAGCTCGATCGTCATCTGGATCGGCGCATGGCTTGCCTTTTACACGCCGCTTGCGCTCTCGGTGGTTGAGCTTTCTTCGCGCTATCCGAATGAAGGCGGCCTCTACGTTTGGTCGAAGCGCGCTTTTGGCGACTTTTCCGGCTTCATGGCGGCTTGGACTTACTGGACCTCGAACCTGCCCTACTTCCCTGCCGTGCTGTACTTCGCGGCCAGCAATATTCTCTTCATGCGGCAGGCGCAGTGGTCGCATCTTTCCGCGAACCCGACTTTCTACATTGTGTTTGCGCTGGTGACGCTGGCAGCGGCCACGCTGCTGAATGTGGTCGGACTCGACGTCGGCAAATGGCTGCACAACGTCGGCGCGCTCGCCATGTGGATTCCCGTACTCATCGTCATCGGCATGGGTTTGCTGGCCTGGCATCGCTTCGGATCTGCGACGACGTTTTCTCTGCACACGATGAAGCCCAGCGTGCGCCTCGACGACATCATCTTCTGGTCGGTGCTGACGTTTGCATTTGGCGGATGCGAAACGGCGTCGTTCATGGCGGAAGAAATCAAGAACGCTCGCCGCACAATTCCGCTGGCTTTGTTCTTTGGAGGACTGACGGTTGCGTTCTGTTACATCGTCGGAACAGTCTGCGTGCTGCTGGCGCTGCCGTCGTCAGAAGTGAGCCCGCTGCAAGGACTGGTGCAAGCCATCGCCAAGACGGGCGATCGCGTCGGACTTCCCTATTTTCTTCCGGTCGCGGCGTTCTTGATTGCGCTCAGCAACATTGGCGCATCGGGAGCGTATCTGGCCGCCGTCGCACGTTTACCTTTTGTGGCTGGCATTGATAACTATCTGCCGCCTGCATTCGGAAAGCTGCATCGCCGCTGGGGGACGCCTTGGGTCGCGCTGTTGGTCCAGGCGGTCATCGGCGCGATTTTCATTTTTCTTGGGCAGGCGGGAACGTCCGTCAAGGGGGCTTACGACGTGCTGGTGAGCATGGGCGTGATCACGTATTTCATTCCGTACTTATATTTGTTTGCATCGATGTTCAAACTGCAAGGGGAACCGGCGGGAGAAGAAGTGATTCGCGTGCCGGGCGGAAAGCCAGCGGCGCATGCGCTGTCCATTCTGGGATTCGCGACAACGCTGTTCACCATCGCCCTGTCGGTTCTGCCGCCGCCGGACGAACCAAACAAGCCGCTGGCGGTCTTCAAAATCGTCGGCGGCTGCGGGGCGCTTGT
>Ga0302188_10001814_pt1 | contig 16265 bp, 8 predicted proteins | sample II_Bog_E2_1_FD_198783 | JGI IMG/M metagenome (GOLD analysis project Ga0302188, IMG submission 198783) | Peat permafrost microbial communities from Stordalen Mire near Abisko, Sweden - II_Bog_E2_1 | ecosystem: Environmental > Terrestrial > Soil > Wetlands > Peat | place: Sweden: Abisko, Stordalen...
CTTGAAACATCTTGCAGATATTTTTCGAGGTTGCTAAGATAGAAGATATTTTCAAGCCGGCTGATGTCCATTTTATATTTTTAACCAAAATTTCCTCTCATAATGTCTAGAAAATAGGTGGTATTTTTTAGATTAGCGAATTCACGTTTTAAGGAATCAGTATCATTGACTAATTATATAATCTATATTTCACTTTCCCCCTCCTAAATCTGTTTAAGCTCTTGAGATAGACCCATTGAAATTTATCTTCCAATTCTTAATTTTTATTTGCTGATAAGAGAATCAACAAACAAATTAAAGTTTGTCCCTACTTTACTTTATCCTTCACGAAGAATCTCTCTAACTTTGCTTTCCAATAAATCTCTCTTATTGATAAAGGGTCTGCATCGCTTATTAACTGTTTCTTCCATTGCTGATAGGAAAAAAGGATCTAGTAAAACAAGCTAGGATATATTTTAAGGCGATTAATTTTTTGAAATTGCAGAAAGGACTTTGCCTTCTTTCAATTTGAATTTGCCTGCAACTGTAACAGGATCTCCTTTGATGAAATGATAAATTTAGAGCAGAACATATAACCGAATAACGATTTACTCCTCACATTATTTCTCGATGATTGGACTACTGAAGTATTTTTATTTGAGTAATCCTTGCGTGTTTTCCAATTTGGCTTTGAACTCTCTCTTTAAATTTTGCAAATCAGCAAATTAACACTATTCCTTGAGGGAGTTTTGATCAAGTTTGTGCACTGCAACAGAAACGGAATTGAAATATTTTTAAATTTTATCACTTGCCTTGAGGATTAGAGATTGTATCAGATGAGGTGGTTGAGGTCTTTTGAGAATGACATTGGAAAAATGAGTCAAAAACCCATTGAAGCAGCTATCCATATTTCTCACTAACTCCACTTTTCGAGGCAACTCTTCTCTAAGAAAGATCTCAATTGCCTAATTAGCCGGAAGAATTGGATCTGTGATTAAATCACGGTATTGAGGGAAAATAATGCTGAAAGTATCACTAACTACTTTTGAACTCATTACAATATTTAAAAAATAAGCATTTGATTTATAAATTAAATACAGAGTAATCATTCTTGAATCAAATAAAGATAATCCTTGAAACAGCTTTCCTTTTACAATCACAATAGGCAACTCAAGCAAAAAATAATTAATTTGATCATATGGTAATAATCTATGGCTGCTCGATTAGTAATTATATTGAGGAAGGAAATCAAGACATTCGCTTAGCCATTCTTGACTAACTTTGCCATTCCTTAAAGTGGAAATCGCATTATCTGATAAATTCCTATAGCTTGGAGCTGAACGTGCTATCAATTGAATTCCTGCTTAATGCAGACGTTGTCGTTGATGTTGACATCCGAAGACTCTTTTTATGTCTTCTACTATTTCTTGGCCATATTTTATTCGTATTGTTTTTCGTATTTTTAAACTTCTTTCTTCGAAAACAAAAACTTAAAAATCCTTCTTCTCCTATCTTCCATCAAACAGCTGGTCTTCGAATTTTATATTTCTCAATTTATATTTAACGGATATTTTCTGATAACTTTACTCATTTTGGAGCTCGCTTTGCCTGTCTTTTATGATCTCTCAAGAAAGCTGAACTTTCTTTTTAGAAGCGAATGAATATTTTAGCACTGTTCTGGTGTTTTTGTTTTTTCATAAAATTGGATAGATGCTTATACAGATAAATCAATCTCCTTACGCTCACGAGAGAGTGATAGTGCTGCAAAAGGATAATTAATTTGCATTGTATTGACAAATATAAAATTAGTTGTTGATATTCTATGCGATCTTAATATTAATCGGTTTAGAAATTATCTTAGCAGAATAATATATACCAATAGATAGAAGAATTTATGCATTAAATTCAAAAAGCTCACTTTTAATCAGAAGAAGCACGGCAATGGGCAGTAGCTCATATGTATGTTTGTCTAGGCAACTCAATTCTCCATATGATGTTTAATCACATCTATTACAACGGCCAAGATGCCTGTAAAAAATATCAGGCCAAAAGGACAGATATAATGAAGCATTTTACATTCAAGTCGGAAGCATTTGAAGTTGACAAGGATAAATTTTGGATTTCAAAAATATATTTCCTATCAGATCAATAATATCAATTTATAGGAAGACCAGCAATCAAGCCAAAATAAATAATTAGATGCTTCTATGACATTTGGAAGGGAGATTTTTATATTCCCATTGATTTGGCTCACTTAACTGGGTAGCCGTGCCTTTTGAACTATACTTTTGATAAAAATTTAAGCTTTTAGGATCATTGGAATCAGATAAGAATCATCAAAAAGAATCACAACAATTTTCTATTTGAGGAAGATTAGCAGGGACAGCCCAAATGGAGACAGTACCTGAGTCCTGCAAAAGCTTGGGTTTCTATCATAAATAATGAGGGCTGTGAAGATTCGATTTGTTCTCAAGCATTTGATTACGACAAAGAATTTTTGCAAGGATTAGTAGTTACTCTTAACCAAAAAGATTCTCGATGGACATTTTCGTTTTTCGCTTAGCCTTAGATGATGGCTTATTTCGTTTAAAGATATCGTTTAGTGCCGACTAAACCCTTAGGCATAATGAACCAACGCCCTCGTTTATGATACATCATATTTTATTTTATTTGACTGCTTGGAAATGAGGATGGAATAGTTGCTGTGATTGTCCTCATGACTCAATATCGAAAATATATTTAACTGTATTATTGCTGAGCACAAAGAGTATTATCATAATCCATGTTAGATAAATATTTATTGTAAGGAGTTGTGCTGATTTTAGGTAAAAATCTTTTAAATATGAAGACAAATGAAGACTCCTATCATATGTGTTTGAAGAAAATGAAGACTTTGATGATTAGAATTTATATCGGGCAAAACATTTATTCCTTTAAAGGCATAAGAACCATTATTGAGTTCTCTAAATTATACTAATCAAAGCAAATCAAATCTTCACAATCTGTTGCAGGTGTCTCTCCATTCAGCGATTCGATCACTCCTTTCCTTTTAGCATTCGTCGATCTCATTCTTTTGTATATGCTTATAGGCGGTTTCACCCTGTTCACTGACACCCTTCAAGCAGCAAGCTAACACATACAAACTGTCGTTCGATGATTTTTAGCTATTTCTCTTAAATTTCAGCTCCTAAATTTTGGCGGCGCTGACAGTCAAATGTTCTTCCAGCTTTTTCATATTAATATTGATTATGTAGCCTGGATGCTGCATACACTTCATCTACTGCTGATTTTCTTTTTAGGTATAAACTATTCCACAGCGGACGCATCGTCTTTTATAATCAAGCAGCTTCTTTGCCTCTTGTTCTTTCATCTAATCCGGAGAGAATGGCCAACTCAAATCTTTCTTGAGTAGCTTTATCAGTTCAGGGTTTTTAGCTATTATCGATATCCACTTTTCTTTTTTGCAGGTGTTATCCTTCTTCCTACTGGCCTAAGAGGACTCTACTTTCATCTTGTTGGGAGCCATTTGCTTAGATTGAAACTCTTCATTGGAATTGAGTTTTGACGACGTGTCTTTTTAAACCGTGGGGAACTCTTTGATATATTGCAAAAGTAGTCGATACAAACCGTGGTCAGCCACACTATAGCTGTTGCTCCTACCCATATCCGAGTCAGAAGCACTCTGATTTAGTATTATCAAGCTGTCCATGTTAATGATAACTGCCACGCTGTTGTAGTTGATGGCTTCTGACATCTTCTCATCGATGATTTATAAGGTCTTTTGCTCATCGTATGCGCTGTTTTGCAACACTAGCTGATAATCCAGAAGAAGAATGTAGCTCACATTGCGAGTCGTAAAGAAGTCGACGAGCTAAGGAATCACATCGTTAGGAGTCTGGTTTTTATCACTCTTTAAAAAATATTTAAAATGCAAAGGAGATTCTTTTTATTGGGTGATGAGTTCAAATGCCATTTTCGGTTCATCAGTCAGCTCAACGAAAACTCTCCCCGAATAATTCTTTTCTTTGTTTCTTTACCATTTTAGAATTCTCAGCACTGCTTACGGTGAAATTTGTTCGCGGAGATAAAAAAGTACGAATAAATTTTTCCTTGGGTACTGAAATAAACTTGAGTTTATCAAAAGGAACCCCTGGCCTTCCGGGATATCTTCGATGAGAAGAAGGGTGGGGCTCTATCTGTCTATTAGTCGTTTTTTGGCAGAATTATAATACTGCTGACGAGATAATTTACCCATCTCTTCCATTTCTATAATTAAATCTTTGTTGGCGTTGTTGACCTTTATCCACCTTTCGAGAGAATTGAGATCTGAGTGTCCCTACTCTTCGATGCTTAGAGTTTATTCGCCTACTTAGTAAAAGGTTTTGAAGGTATTCTCCTTCGTTTTTTCATCAAACTCAAATTTTTACATTTTCGTTGAGTAATACAATGTAAAGGTAGAGTGATTTTTCCTCTTTGCCGCAATCAGCAGCTGATTAGCGATCCTTTTCAAAAAGATCAAATTCAGTAAATACCGTTTGTTGGAGTGATTTGCATATATCTCTGGCAAAGTGTATATTCCCAAAGTAATACTGAACTGCCTGGCAACCACAGTCGCGATCTGATTCATTTAGTCTACATATAGCTATTATTCGACTCTGTCCATCTCTTTCTTTCTTAGATCCAGCAAAAGCGACCCGTTCAGTCTCTTCAGAGCAGCGCCTGTGAAATTGGACGTAATCAAAATTAAATGATTTATAAAATCTGGCTTGTTTTTCAAGTAAGGGACCTATTCAAGGATTTTCTTTCTGGCTTGAGGAGATGGCCTTCCGACTTGAAATTGACCACTGAGTCTTCTTCTGATCGCTTCATCGATCTTCTTCATGTGGTTTGTTGATGTCATAAACACTAAATTGGATACGTCCTTGTTTCCTCCGATGACTGAAAGCAACATCGAAATTCCTTCTCCCTTATTTTTCTCTTCTTTGTCTTTTCTATCAGGCACCAGTCCGTCAACTTAGTCAATACCTATTGAGCAGAGAAGATGAGGGGAAACCTTGGCCCTGTTAACTAAATCTTTAATCATGCGACTTGATTCTCCGACCAATGACTTCATGAAATCAGCAGCTGATAACCCTTTTTCGATGAGATGAAACCCAATCATACTTGGGAGAGTTTCCGTCAAAACAGTTTTCCCAGTTCCAGGAGGACCAAAGAGTACCATTCCCCTTGAATAATCTTCTCTGATCCCTTCCTTTGGGTCAGCGGTGAATTGGAAGAAATATTTTTAAAGTTCATTTAAGAGTTAGTCGTTTATAATTTTGGCTCTAACAATTGAAATGGCTTTTTTCATATTTTTGTAGTTGAGGAAAGGGATTGTCTTTGATAGTTTTTCCTTTCCGTAAAGTTTGTAAATTAAGTATCTGAGAACTTTGTGAGAGTTTGCCACTTTCACACAATCCCTCTCTTCCTCGCTTGGGGGTCTTCCCTATTATCCTAAGCCATTCTGTTCCTTGCTAATTTCAATCATTTCCATTAATTCATAGATATAAGAGATTCTAACTCCCACTTTTTGATAGTCCTCCTTTGTCCACTCAAAAAGGTCATTGATTTTGCTTACTCCTCCGACTTACTTAAATTTTCTGGATAGTTTCTCTAACTCTTAGTTGCTTTACTGCTTTTTTTAACATAGGACTTGCAAAAGTTTTTTGATATCTTCTCTCGGATGGGGCATTGAGTTATGCATCTCTTTAATTTGGCTTTTTTATTCCAATGTAACTTTCAAGTCACCACAAACCTTTAACAAAGCGTTTTAAAACTCTTTATTTTTCAGGAAAACCAATTGGAATTTGATGGCATTGCAAAAGGGATCAAACATATAGTTGCCTGCATCTTTGCTCTTTTAATAAATTTCTGAGTCTAGAATATTGATGGCTTTGCATTTGCTGAAGATTTCAATTTTGTTGTCCTTGAAAAATTTATTCACAAATTTGTTGATTGATTCTTTGAATTTGTATCCAGCACATTCATAATCTTTATTAATCAATTTTTGATCATATTTGATAATAACTTAGGCCTCATCATCGCTGAGCATGAACTATTGTATCAATGGTTTGGGAGGCATCTTAATCTAAGCATTTTATTTTTTCATTTACTCTTTCTTACTGCCAAAACCATTTGAAAATTATTTCTTCTCTTCTGGGCTTGGCCGTAGGCTTGCAAGTTCAATTTCCTCTTTTTAAATTGAATTAATTTCCTTGTCAATGTTGTATTTAACTTCTTAGCATTTGCTTCTAAATTCTTTGTCCTAAGTTTCTGCAGGTAGTTCGAAGATAATGGCAAATTGCTACTTGTTTTTGTATTTCCCTGCAAATGATGGCCAATATTCAAGGTTATTTTAGGTCAATTTCATGATGTAGGCTTAGACATTTGAGTTGCTGTCAGCAGCTATCTGCAAAACTCTTTCCCTATTGTTAATAAGGAAGTTGAATAGATTTTTTGTGATTGTTCTGATCTCTGAAGCCCTCATAGTGAACTTGTAATATTTTTATAAAATAAGTATAATTTGATTTATTTTTACCTTATACTTAATACTAATAATTAATATAATTGATGTTATTTCTGATAAGAAAATGGAATTTATTCATATTTATTCTGATCATCCGGGCTTGTGGTAAAGCTGCTGCGTTGATTTGGAAACTTTTTGGCCAGTTGAAACAGATTCTTGCTGTTAAACATTTCCTGACTATTTTTTCTTTTTCAGCTCGGTTATCTTACCATCGTTTCTAACCATTTCCTATCGTATATTTTTATTGTCGTCCTTAACCTTTTAGATTTGGTTTGCCTTATCCTTGATTTCTCCCTACAGATCTTTCTTATACTGAGCTTTTTCTTTATATTGAGACTATAACTTCTATGCGTCCTTCTTCAAACTAGCTATTTGGTCATCAGCTGTTTTTATCTGTTGATCGCAGTTCTACAATTTGTACTGCAAACCCCTGCCATCGTTTTCCAACGCATTTGATTTAGTTTACAGCTTGGTAATGTCTTATTTGAACCCTTTAATATCTCTTTAGGCCACTTTTATATTTCCTTTAACCTTTGCTATTTCCTTATTTGTATTTTTAACTTAATCCACTATCTTTCTTTTATTATCTTCTTTTTCAGCCAAACTTATTTCCAATCCCTTTTTATCTTTCTGCTTTATGTTAAGATCTTCTGACAAATCTCTCAGCTCTTCTTCTTTCTGTCTCAACTCCGCCATTACTTGGGCAAGATTTTGCTTACGGCTTTGAATTTAAGTTTTTGTATTTCTGCACTCTTATTTCTGTTATCTTAAATTCTCATCAGATTTTTTTGCCTCTTTTTATAACTTTCCTTTATCAGACTATAGATTAATGATATCTTGCTTTAGTTAACCAACAGATTTTTTTAGGCTTTGAATTGTTGTAGTGGCTTGGGCTATTTTAGTTTTTATGTCCATTCTATGAGCATTTATTCCAGCCAATCTTTGATTTGCCTCTTGCTTTTTATTATTTTGAAAATTTAGGGCGTTAATGACTCCAATTTTTTATTGCTGAGATCTACCAATCTGCAGGACCAGGTTTTTTATCAATTCCCCAGCAGTATTCAACCATGTACCAACATTGTTGAGCTTTTTCTGCTTTTACTGTGCCTCTTTATCAGTTTTTTGAATCACATCATTCGTTTTATTTTTTTCATCTTCAAGGCCTTTGCGCTTCTGCTCCTCTTTTCCGAGGGTATCTGTGACTTTTGTTTTTTCAGTATTTTTTGCAGCTAAATTATTTTCTCCATTTCTAATTGCGTCAGCAAAACTCGCAATATTTTTACCACAAGTTTTAAGGCCCTAACCCAATTGAGTAATAGTGTTCTTACAAGTCTTTATGACTTGAGTAAAATTCTTAATTTTATTGACCCAATCCGCAATTTTTCTGACCCATGAAGCTATCTTTTGAACAAACTGGATGATTTTGCTTCTGAAAACTATAATTTTGGCTTTATTAGCTATAATTTTGACAGTGGATACTCCGATTAATACATTTTTCGCTACTATTTGAGCTTGAAGGGCTGCGATTTGTGCCGTAGCTGCAGCGACTGCTGCTAGTCCCAGGGGACCTGCTGCCGTAGCAGCTACAAGCTATGCTTGTGCAGCTGCCAGTTGTGATGTTAATACACCTACTTCAACTCTCAGTTTTTGAAGTTACACTTCATTTTTTTGGAGATCCAATTCTTAACTTTTCAGACTGGTTTATTACTGAGTTTTTGATTGTTGATCTTTCATTTTATCTGCTTACCCCTTAGCTTTTTAGTTTTAAGTATTTCTCAATTGCTTTTCATTTTAGCTTAATTTTTCCAATTATCCTGCTTTCTGATTTTACAATTTTGCCTTTGCGCCTTACTCTTGTTTGAGCTTTCCTTTGTTAATTCCAAGCATTTTGCCAATTTCAGAAATTGCTGAAACAAGTTTACTCAAATTATCTTTCAAGTTTGTAATGGTTTGGACAACTTGGACAATAGAGTTAGCAATATTCATGAGTTTATCCTTGGCATTCTTTAGTTGGGTTAATAAATTGCTTTTTTCTTTTTACAAGCAGCCTTGTTCTTGCTTTTTCTGAGTAATTTATTTTTATTTCACATCTTTTTGAGTTTACTGCTTCATGAGCTGATCCAATATTTTTGTTTTGTCTGCTTAGTATTTTGTGACATTTTGCTTGATCTGTTGAATTTCCTTTTCTATTTCCTGTTTTTTTCTATCTTCCTCTCTTTCTTGTGCTTGAAGCTGTCCAAGCTATTGCTCTGCCTTTCGAACTAACTAAAGATATTCTTTCTATCTATTTTGCTTCATATCAATCAGCAGATTGGTCTGCTTGATGGTGGCGTCAATAATAGCTATTTGTTATTGCAAATCTTAGATTTTATTTTATATTTCTTAAATGTGTTATTGAAGTGTTCTTATGGCCTCTGTTAGTTTTGCAATTTAACCCTGTAACTCCCGTATCTTTTATTTCTTACTTTGAATTTATCTTTCCAATACTTTAATTTGATCTTGCAGCTGTTTGATTTCTCTTTCCAGTTGAATTATCTGCTGTTTAATGTTTTAAATCTCCCTTTATAGTTGTTGAAGCTGTTTTTAAAGATCCTATTTTTGTCTTTCAAGCTCCTCCATCTTCTGTTCGAGCTCCAAAATAAGCTCTTCTCTCTTTTCCACCTATTAATTTAGTTGTTCAATCTGCTGCTTGATATCTTCTATTTGCCTTTCAATTTGCTTCTTCTGTAGCAGCAGTTCCTATCTTTGTCTTTCTAGTTGCTGTTTTTGCTCTATCAGTTTGTTGAGTTCTGCTTTCAATTTATCTAACTCTGCCTTCATTTCCTTCAGTTAAGCTTGAATTCCCTTGATTTACTCTTATCTTTTTTGTATTTGTTTTTCCAATTTTTAGCATAATTCCTTCTGCTATTAGTGTCTTTGCCTCAATTAACTATTCATCTGATTTAACTTTTAGATTTGGCGCTCTAATTCTGCATTCTGTTTATTCTATTGCATGAACTATTAAGGAATCATTCTTGATATATCAAATATTATAAGCAGTAATAAGTATAGAGAGTTTATAATCATCAACAAGATTATTAATTGTTAAAATCTGATAGCATTCAACATTTAAATTATAGCAGAGATAGAGGTAGTAGGTAGTTGAGCATATTTTGTGTTATTGATGATTATCTTTTGGTCTAAACCATTTTTAGTCCAATAATAATTTTCTGAGAAATAAGTAATTTCAAAAATATGATAAATGGCGAAACGATAATAGGAAAATATGTTAATGTTATTACAGAAAAATTTATCAGTTATTTTTACACAAATTCAAATACTATCTATGATATCCAAATTCAGAAAAAATTGCTCACTGCTCATAATAAAGATGACTAGGGTTCAAAAAATATTCCACTCTTAAAATTAAGATGTTAGTGTCTTCTTAAATATCTATGATAACTCATTAATGTTGAGTATTATTTGTAGAAAATAAGGTCAATAATAAGCCATTAAAATATTATAAAATATAACTCTAAAATATCAAAGGTCCAGCGATTATTATAGGAATTAATCATGTGCTTAGGATATTGTTTATCTTATTGATATTATCACAAATAAAATCATTAATAAATCATGGAAAGTCACTCTGATGGCTCGCGAGAGGGAAGAGCGACTTCCTTTTTCATACTCTTTGTTGGTATGTCTTTAAATGAGTCAACATGTTATTTATTTTGGCAGAAACCATTAGAACAATCCTCGCATTTACACTCACTTCCACAACATATACCAGCATTAAAACACTCACAATATTTTTTTTGACACTGACTCTTCTTGCAATTGCATCCTTTCCCTGGATTTTGTTTGGAAGAGCTCGTTAATTTTATCTTCATAGATTATTTAAGCTTTTCGATTTAAACTTAATGGCAGTGATCGTTAGAGCAGTCAAAACAGGAACATTCAGGAGTACACATTTTCCCTGAAGAAAAGCATTAGCAATACATCTTTAAGCATTTCGTTTTTTTGCATGTGCATCCAATTTTCTTTTTTTTAATAACTGAAGTTGAGCAAATAGTTTCTTGATGGGTTTGTTTTAGAGTAAAATCAAGAGAAATCTACGATTCTAAGAGGTCTTCGTAGTTTTCAGGAACATTTTGATCTAAGCTCACAACAGAGCCAACTGGGAAGTATTTATTGGTCTATATGAATAGAAGAGTGTGATTAAAGTTGGGAGCATTAGGCATTCTAGAAAATGGTTCACAAAACAAGTTTAATTGACTCATATTCTTTACTTTTCTCTGAAATAAATATAATGAAATAAAATTTTAAGAGCATATAAGCTGTTTGAGATTACAGCGAAATATCATAGCAGACTTAATATAGAAACTATGTACTTAACATATTTGGTCTACTTATTAAGGTTCAAATTCAATAAGGTGCACATAATTATTGCCCATATTTATTTTGTTAGAAAACATAATTATTGCTCATTTCCCATAATTATAAATTGAATTAATTTTCTTATCTTATTTCTAAAATGCGAATGACAATTGGAACTGACCAAGGAATTGAATTTATTGAAGTTCTAAAAGTAAGAAGGAATATTACTGCTAGTCACTTATTCGATAAATATTGTTTGCTTTAAAAAATTTAAATATCAAATAAGGAGCTATATAAAAATATCTCTAGATTAATTAGTGCTAAGACTTCTCAATAATAGTACTTCTTAAAAAAAATTTAATTGAAAATTTTAATGAAAAATAGGCCATAAAACTTCGATACACTGTAATCTTTTACGAAGATGTTGGTTTTATAAAGTTTAGGGATTTATTGGTGTTGTTAGCGTCTCTGTAATATAAAAAGTAAATAAGTGAATATAATCAAATATAAAATCCCTGTTTAATTGGTTTTTTTTTTAAACGATCAAATTAATAGAAGAATGAAATAATAATGGTAAGAAGCCTCTTATCAAATAAACTACAATTTAAACATTACTGGTCTTACTTCTTTAAGATTAGTAAACTCAATAGGACTCATCGTTCGCGTTCGCGAGAGAAATGCAAAAAAGAAGCTTATATGAAATATCTTGAAGACTATCTCAAATGTTTCATCTAGATGAAGAAAACTAGTAAAATTATAAAATTTCTATTCTTTAGACAACAGCTCGAGAAAAGGCCTCGCTTCTTTGATATTCAGCGCTCCAAAATTCGGACAGGACTTACCAAATGAGGGAAAATCGAATCAAATGAGTTCCACACAGACTAAAATTGCTAAGTGTAGACAAAATCGTATTCTCTTTCGAAAGGTAACTGAAAATAAAAAGAGAATCAGTAGGAAGGGCATTGAGAGGACAAAAACTTATAAAAAGTATGCAAAACAATGTTAAGCACTGGATTTAAATAAATAATTCTCTGCCAAAGTAGAGTACTATTGAAAAAATAGCGAAAAAATCGTAGTTTTTATCCAATAGCAGGAGCAACTATATTAATTATTATAACTGAAAAGTTGATTGCTAAAATAAACTGAAATTTTACAATGCCAAATAATGGTACAGAATGCAGAGCAAGTGCTACTTGTTAGATTAAAGAAATTGGGAAAGCTTCTTAAAAATGAAAAAATATAAGCAGAGATTGAATCATATAGAGCAAATGATCGAGAAAAGGAAGAAAAAAATTTAATTTATGCATTCTATATATTGACTTTATTAAATGCTATTCTTATGTCTGACTTCTGTTGTTTTGATGTAAATTGCTTTTATTGCTGCAGTTCACTATTATCGAGGATACATTAAGTCGATAGGAAAACTAGCATGGGCGAAAAAATTGAGAAAATCAGCAAAATAGGTGGAAAGTTCCAAAAGAGGTAAGAATCGATATTATATGATCAAAATGCAAATAATGGTTTAATCATATAATCATTTTTTCTGCATCTCTTGATTGCGATCAAACCAATCAAATTCATCTCTGATGGGGTATCTGATTCTCTCTTTTTTTGCTTAACTGCTCTTCTTATTTTGTTAAATTATGAAATATCCTACCATTAAATAATAGATAGATAGATATAATTCACTGCTAACGCAGTTTGATAAAAATCATGACAATTTTTTATTACATCTCAAAAAGTTTCGAAAAGTCGTCGGCTTATTTTAAATGCGACATTTATTCTAATCCTTACTCTAAAAAAAACGTTTATTTTTTAATTTTTTGTTTTTTGAATTTTCATAATTTAACGGTCACTCATCTCCTCCAAAACTCACTCCCCTAACTTAAAATACTTCCAAAGTCATCTAAAGTTAAAAATAATAATAATAATTTACTTAAAAGGCGATTACCAACTCTCTACTACTCTAGTCCAAGCCTGTCGCCAAGCCCTTTCTATTATAATATAAAATTAATAATCCATTAAATAATATTCCATCTTTCTCACAATTTTTTTGTATGCTATCAACAAAAAATGGATAAATTGATAATTATTAGCAAAGACCTTAGATATATTTTTCATAATGAAATGGTTTAAAGTCATCTTTTAACTTTTTAAAATAGAATTAATCCCACAAACAATAAAACTAATATCTTCACTCTGGGTGTTATTTAACCTGTTTTTACACACTCTGATTAATTTTTGAAAAATCTATTAATTGATTTAAAATATACTTTACTATTGCAGCAATTTGTTATTTCTAAGAATCTTTACTTTTAGTGATATCCATTAAAAGATACACCAATAAAGTTGTTAGCTCAATCAATTTAATTAATAATTGACTTCACTCTTGGAAAGGATTTATTGGATGAAATTGGTAAAATCTTTCAAATAAGAATTTACATAAATTGGTGATAGCCTTATTTACAAATAAGGGATAAAGAAATGAGATAAATAATTATGAATGCAACAATATTGAGCAAATGCCAATGATAAGAACTAAAAGGAAAACAGTAATAGTAAAAAAATGATTCATCTCAAATTATTATTAAAATAATATCTTTTTAATAACTAGTTTCTATGTTCAGAATATCATTGGACTATTTTATTAAAAATTATTTAATGTGATTCGCTGTCTGGCTAATAAATATGTGATATATAAAATGATAAATATGATTAATAATACTGGCAGTAGCGTCATTTAAATATACTACCGAAGTACCCTCCAACAACAGGCTGAACATTTGGTTCGCAATTATCATTTGCATTTGTACTCTTAGAGCTTTTATGATTATTTTTATCTTCAGGAGTAGTATCTCCGAAACTCTTCTTTTCCTTCGCTTCAGCTAATGCATTTTTTAAACACTTAATTCTCTCTAGCAATGCTTCATTGATCTCTTCCTTTTTTTAAAGTTATCTCTATTGATTTGCCATCTTCTCCTGCATATATTGCATCTTATTTGTTAATATTTCGTTACTTTTCTTCTCCTGGATTAAAGCCTATTTGGTTTGCTAGTATTTTTTTTTGTATGCTTTAGCCTATTCGGAGTGTTGAGCGGTTGGACTCTTCATATTATTACGCGTTTTGGAAGTTCCATGAATTGTACCATAATCATTCATAAAACCTATTCAAATATTATAATCACATCCAACAAATATTAAAAAATTAAAAAATACCAAAGGCAGCCGTTGGATTATTTCTTTTCTCTTCTTTTACTTTTTACTGAAGATGTTAGCTCAATTGTTTTTTGTAAGTAAATAACAATAATTTATCGAGAAAGATACAAATAAAGCTCCAAAAATAAAAGGGATAAATATTAAATATTATAAAAGTTAAATTGAAATACACTAAATTATTTTTAACATATTATTGGAGTATTTAATGAAGGCTTTGATCGATGATATTTTGTATTTTAATTAAATATTTAAAAAAATGAATGTTTAGGGTTTTAGAATGTTATGTGAATACTGTTTTTAATTATCGGCATTATTTCTCTAAGATCTCCTTTATATCGAACTTATAATAATTCATCATTGATATAGTCCGAAAAAGATGCGACTTGCAAAGTAAATAGGAACCCACAGAGTAGAAAGATGAAATAAATTATGTTAATCAATAAATTTACTTTATAGAATGAGCATCATCATAGATGCAATCATGATAGATAAATCACAACAACATGCAGGTAGTAGTAGGGGTAGGACCCGCTATACAATGATATTCGGATCCATTTAGAATTTTGAGTTGGCATAGTGATCACTTGAGAATTTGTTGAAGAAAAATACCAACAATTCCAATATCCTTGATCTGGAAAATATGTGTTAAGCTCTGATTGGAATAATTTCATATACATTTCATAATCAGACCCCGCTGTTCTACGCACATAACCTTAGAAATTTCGAACAATGGATTGTTCTGCTGATTAAAATCCACTGCCAAAAATAAAACTAGATGATGGGCTTTATTAAACATTGAATACATCTCTTCCTGGCAAATATCGGTACATGATATATGACCATTATAGGATATAACGGTTAGGTTGAGACCATTGCAGCCACCATGAATCAATTTATGTTGAGTTAACCAATTTATAGATAGTTATATCGCTAATAATACCAATAAGCCAGTTTCCAGGGTAAAGAGTAAATAATTTTGATTTGATATAGTTAATGTTATTAATTTGACTCCCTCCATTATAAATGTATGCTGTTTCAAATAGTGAAATTAGAGTTCTTTGCACTTAAGGGGTTATTGATGCTCCAGTTTCATTTTTTGCTGATACTTCTTAGATGAATGTAGAGGACAAAACTAAGAAGAACAGAGACAGTAGAAACACTTGAGTGATATGAAATTTCATTTCAACAATACAATTATTATGAAGTTAATTCTTGCAAAACCTATAAATAAAATCATAATGAAATTCAAGTTTTTAATAGTAATTTTTTATTTATAATTCCTAAAGATTAATTTTTTATTTTTTTTATGATGAAGAATTAGTATGAATTATTGCCCAATAATAAATAAATTTAATTATTAATTATTCTTCGGAATAAAATATGACCGCCAATAAAGCCAAATTAAGCCAATTGATCCAAAAGCGCTTTAATTGACATACTGAGAATTCAACTCTTCAAAATATTAAAATTATAATTTCTTTGCTTATAGTTAGACACTAATTTTGCCATTAATATCTTTATATATAAGCAGACTGAATATTCCGAATATTGTCGGTACAGAAGAATATATTTTCAACGTTTTAGCAAAATATAAATAAAATATAAGTTACCAGCTCTCCTTATTTTCTAATATTTCAAATTGTATTAATCTTATAATTTTGAATGAACATACAAACAGAGGAGAAAAAGATGCTTATCGAGTCAATGAAGAAGTTAGTTGCGTATTAAATCAAATATCCAGGCATGTATCTAATAACCCGCAGCGACAAAACGAAATATTCGATGCTTTGTCTCTACAAGATCTCAATAAGATCATACTCAATCTTCAAGACGATAACGAGTGTAATCAAAATCATAACAAGATTTAAGGAGGATTTCATCACTGCTACTCTGCGAACTCTTCTATCAAAACCCTCGCACGAAAGCTAATGCAGTAAAATTACTGGGCATCCAACCAGCTTGGGGACGAGTAAATTTTTAATAATGCAGATTTGTGTCGGTGGTATATCTGAATCAATAAAAAAATACCCATCGACCCTCAAAAGTAAGTTATAATTAAACTGAGAATGTATGGAGTTGATGCAATCATTGCCTGTCGCAGGTAAATGTAGAAATAAATAGATGAGGAAAATAAAATGTGTTGGAT
>Ga0302188_10001833_pt1 | contig 16104 bp, 9 predicted proteins | sample II_Bog_E2_1_FD_198783 | JGI IMG/M metagenome (GOLD analysis project Ga0302188, IMG submission 198783) | Peat permafrost microbial communities from Stordalen Mire near Abisko, Sweden - II_Bog_E2_1 | ecosystem: Environmental > Terrestrial > Soil > Wetlands > Peat | place: Sweden: Abisko, Stordalen...
AGAGGAAAACACTTGCTTTCGAGTTGGGCACAGCCTATTAATACTCACTAATATGTCCATTTTTTAAATTCGTTTGGGAGCATAAGAGGGCGAAGGCTTTGAGTTTGTTAAAAAGGACATAGATCATTATATTTTAAAGAGATAAGATGTCACTGAAGCAGTATCATTCAAAGCAATATACGGCGTCATCAGACTCAAATACAATGCTTATCTAATTCTGGCGACTTAGCACAGGTAAGTTGGTAATATTAATCAAAATGTAGTATATGAAGTCAAAAGCTTACAAGCTGTTGCAATAGGCAATAATCATTAATAGCCTTATCTTCACCATCTTAAATAATCCTTTAAATTGCTGCAGCTCTACTATTCTCCGGCCTACAACCTTTCTCAAAGATTACAGTATCACTATGAAATTCCTCCAGCTTATACTCACAATTTTGTTGCTAATTACACTTATACCCTCTGCTATTTGCATTATCCTCACGAGCTTTTGACTGTCTTTATAACTGGATATGCTCATTCACTTGTCATATAAAACGGTGATGATATGCATATTGTTTCAATCATTTCAAGAGGTAATTTTAAACGAATGGGTCGCAGATGGCTGAGGAGAGGAATTGATAAAGAAGGCAATGTTGCTGTTCATTATTAAACAGAAATTGTACATTAGTTTAAGGGTAAAGATACCCACAACATATACTCCCACGTACAGCAAAGAGGTTCAGTTCCCGTACTTTGGAGTCAATATCCCCAGTTGAAATTAAAAGCTAAAATATGTATTATTGGTACCCAAATCCAAAATCAATAGTTGGCATCCAAATATTTTCAGAAGCTTTAGAAGCATTAAAAAAGAGTACTACTACTTAATTTGATTGGCAAAACTGGTCAAGAGCGAGAATTAGGAGATTAATTTCAGTTAGTTTTTAACTCCAGCAACCTTAGGAACACCAAGATGTGTTGGTTTGATTATAATGCCTAATATTCTGAAAAGAAAGAAAAATGCTTCAGCTAACTCATACAACACTGGAAATAATAGATCGATGAGATAGGATATTTCGCTCTAAAATTAAATGACACAAAAGAGCTGGTCATAGTTCAGAGACAGAACGGAATTATTCGAACCAATTGCATAGATTGTCTTGATAGAACAAACTTTATCCAGAGCTTGTTTGCCAAAATATTTTATCTTAAATTTTAGGCCAATAGAAAGGGCTTGGAAGATAATATTTTCGATTATCCTTTCGAGACCTTATAAATTCAGTCAATGGAGAAGGCTTTTAAGAGCCTCTGGAGATAAAATGGAAATGCTATCAGTAAACAGTATAGCGGGACAATCGCAATGAGAGGGGACTTTTTGTAAAGAGGAAGACGCACTTTTGGAGGTTTGATGACTGACTTAAAAACTGGATTAATACGATTCTACAATGGTAGTTTCTGCGATTATTATCATCAAGTAAACTAGGATATATGCAGAATTGTTTGGACTTGCATTTCAAAAAAATCAATTTGCGGCAAGATGAATAAAACTTCACTGGAAAAACGATAAAAAAGATAGCTTTGGCTACCTCTTTTTGCTCGGTAACTAATGTATTAATTTAGATTGGACTGATACCAGTTTTGGCATATGCAATTGTCTAAAATGAAATCAAAGAGTAATAAAAAAAGTTTATTTGGAATATAGGAGCTAATTTGATTGGAATGGGAGTCTATTATAAAGTACTTCAGTTGCTGAGTAAATACATTTTGCAGTAACCCCTATCTCGCATAGAATAAACAGAATATGTAAATGCATGATTATATAACCAACTTTTAGTCCAATGCAGAAATTAATATTTAAAATCTTAATATTTTGTTGAATTATGAATCATTTTTCAATATGACATTCTTCCTTATTTTTTTTAAGAGAGTGGCAAAACCATTTGAGCCCATTTTCAGTATTAAAATGCATGTGTTTTCGAAGACCGGCCATAACTTCAATATTTTCTTTTATGGCCTTTTTAAGGGTGTAGTTTAGGAATCTGAGCTTATAGGCTGCTGTCACATAACCTGTTCTATCAATACCTGCACTGCAATGAATGTAAACAATTACATTCCTTTAGTTCCCATATAACTCATTTCGTAGTTCAGTGAGAAAATCATCAATATCATCGAAATCAACTATTGAACTTAGCGTTAAAAAGACTTGGCTTGCCCACAACGGCATGTTCGATGGATCGATTAGTGACCCCAATACAAGCTTATGACGATAGTCTCCTTCTCCAGGATTTTTTTAGAAAAATGTTTATTCAATATATGTATTTCTGGTTTCTTTGGCAGTTAAGAAATTCATAAGGTTATAGACAATAAGTTTGTATTTCGTTAATCCTGTAAGTTTTGAAAGATTTCCTTTTAGTTCTTAGATTTGAAATGATTTGAGTTAGCTTATAGGCAGATTACCTCTCACGAAAAAATTGTTGCCTTAGTTATTATGATCGATTATTCTTAGTCTTCCAGGCAGAAATTAAGCATCTGCTAATATTATCAGTGAGCACATGACTATCACAAACGAAATTGTACTTTGAATCTTCATATAATTAAAGATATAAATTTTAAAACTCAAGAGGAAAATCAATATTCATAACAAGCGAAGGAAATTTATGACTGATGAGTCAGACATAAAATATTAAATGAATTTTTATGGTTTATCTAGCAATATTATTTTAAACTATGTTTCATCAATTCACATTTTCATGGCAGTTGCAATGATTTATTTCATTATCTTTTTCGCACTCTCTTCTTCATATTCTTTTATTATGCAGCAATTATCCCATATAATTAAGTAAATTTAGTATTTTTAGGACTGTTTCCAGTAACTGATGCCTGCTGATGAGTGGACTCCAAATCATCTTCTGATTCTGAGTAAAAAATTTAATTGACATTTGGACTGGATCGAGTTGAGAAAGGTTAGCTGTCTGTGCTGAGTTTACTGGAATATTGTCCATCTTTATTGAGGCATTAACTTTGTTTTAGTTTGCTTTTGCTCAACCTAATCTTTTTGGTCGTTTTCTTTTGTGCCACATTCAATAAAGATGAGAAATTTTAATGAGATTAATTTTGGCCCATTAAACTAACTTATTCACTATTAGCTTGATGAATTTGCATTTCTTACATCTCTCTCTTATTACGACAATCAGTCTATTTGGCCACCTAAAATAGAGTATTATTCTCGTGAATCATATCCTTCAATTTTTCAACAATCCTAATGACAAAATATAACTCATACCGATCCAACAGCACTTTGCAGAGATCTAGTCGAATGTCAAGAGCAATGGGTGACCTTGAAATTATCTTTTTTAGTCTATCAGTGAGGGTTATGATCAAATGAGAGTAGCCTGATTTATCCAGAATTGTGTTCACCTTTTTAAGGCACATGGTGAATATGCGATCACATCTAGCTCTAATTCTGGAGGGTTCAAAATGCTGTTGATCTATTGCAGGACAATATCGATTTTCAAACTCCTCTTTGACTCCACTTAAATTTTTCCTTTTTAAATACATTTCAGCAAAGTAATTTTCTAATTCCTCTGTCCAGAGTGTTTTTGCTTCAAAAATTTTGCTTTCAATTCTCCTTGCTTCGTCATCCGGCAAAGCTTCATCGATTACGTTGACGAATTCAGCTCCTCTTGTTTTCAAAACCACCGATTTGTATAAAGCCAAGATAACATTTGGAAAATTATAATTTGGAAAAAACTGCCTTATTTTGATTGAAATGTCACCCACGTCATTCATTTGCAGTGCTTTGTTGTTTGTCATCCTATTTACGAATCTGTATGTTGCCGAGGAATATAAAGTATTAGGCCGATACTTCTGTTTGTATTTTTAAAACTTATTTATCTTTCTTTTCAATGAAGGAAACATTGATTTATGGGTAAATTCGATATAATGACTATCTGCTTACAATTATTATTGTCCTGTTTCTAGCAGTTCCTCATTGATAAAGCTCTAAAGTTGCTAAATTTAATTTTACTTTAATTAAGAGGTTGGCCACTAATCTGGCATCTCTTTCTCATTCTTGCATATTTGTTTTTGAGTGGACGCTACATTAAAAATGGTGATATTTTGTGTGTGCTCATTTTGTGAACTTAATTTATCTTCCATCTCTGGCATTTGACTCTATCCAAATTGTCTTTTTTTTTCTGAAAGCAACTATTCTCCATTTATGATCTTCAATAAATTTTAGTCCATTTATGAATTATTGACTGGCTACAAGTTATAACGGTGCTTAACTGTATGAAAATTGTTTAATTTTTTTCGATTGAGGTTGAAATCGGTTTTTGAATGTTAAATATTATTAATTTGCTGGGAAAGTTCATTGCTATTTGGGGTGAAATAATGATATGCTATATTTTTGACTGTAGAATGATGATTTTTTTGCATATTGGTCATGAGTTGGCAGGATGAGACGCATATTTATCTTGAAAAAATCATTGCATTCACATTTATATGGAGCTCACAATTAGCTGATTTGTATGAATTCACAAAAATATTTAAAGAATTCGAATTATTTTAGTAGACCACAGTATGGCATTTTAATGACAAAATAATACCTCTATTTATCATACAGTCATATCCCTATTTATTATTTGCAATTTGAATGAGATTAAATAAACATTGAGTTCGACCAAACTCATAAATTATTATTACTCAAATCTTTAATTCGATCATTACAGATCACATGCATAATTCTATCATTACGTCCATTGTTGTGAATAGCTTACTCAGTCTTAGGAGACTTCACCAGTCACTTCATATGTATACCTTGCTCGGTCCTTACTCCAAAACTCTCAGTCTTAAAACTAAAGATATCATGTAGCTCAATACTGTAATTATGCCAACTCATTGCCGAGAGTTCGAGCGATTGGTCACATTTTACAAGATTTAACCTCCTCTTTCGTTATGTGGATTGCATAAACCCACTCTTACGGGAGCTCTCGCACACCTTTCACTTGCGTAGGCATATGCAGAGCAAATATTAGCACAAATGATAGCTGATTGTGGAGAAAGACTAAATGATTCTATTCGTGAACTGAATGAGCATGAACTATAATAAAAACTGCTCAGAACGGCATTGATAAATTGCAGAAACTCCATTGATAGAAGTTCGACCCTCTTTCCCTCAAACTAATATCAAAATAAGATGGTGTCGAGAGCCATAAAGTGGCTATTTTGAAAATGATTTCCATTACCACAACTGAAACTCATAGTTCTATAGAATTATTAACAATTATATCGTGAATGTAGCCCAAAATTATTAGAATGACCATTCAGCAAACAGATCTCATCGGGGATCTCATTCAGCGTCGCGCAGAGCAGCTTTAGCTCCGTTACCCTGAGTTTAAGGAAGATTTTTTTATCCTTTAGCAAAAACTGAAATAAAATGCTCAAATATTTAAGGCAAGAAAGTAAGAGGAGGGAGGAGAACAGCTCTATCGAAATGTTCTGGAGGAGCTTTAATTGAAAGAGTATCGATTGATCAAAAACCCTCCTAAATTCAGCATCAAGTACAATCGTAAGCCTCAGGAAAGGCATATATAAAAAAAAGAGGAAATTCAAAAACCTCCTCAGCAGAGCTAATCGCAAAGAAGCAGTGAGATGTCTGAAACTGGATTTAAGCCATACCATATTTCTAACTTTAAAAAATCTCTTCAAAATTTCCGTATAAATCTGATGGATGAACCTCGCAAAAACTCAAAATAACCAAAGTGATGTAACATATATAACTTTTATTATATCGATCATTTCATTCAGAGTAAATTTTTGTTGATGAAGGAGTGCTTTAAATTGATCTATCATTGTTTTGAGTTACGAAAGGGTGCTCTTTTTATTTTTCAGTTTTCCTTATTTTTTCATGAAAGGTGCTTAGTAAATTTTGAAAATAACGTTTCAAGGTTTTTGGATAATGGCATCTCATATTTGCCAGATTAATAATTACAAATTGATGCTTTTCTATCAATTTAACAACAAAGGCTGTCTTTCCGAACCTATTCTTAAATACTCCTTCAATGTACTCAACTTGGCAATCAAATAGTTTGTCCCTCCTCGTGATATTTTCTAATAAATGGTCAATTTAATCCAAATATTTTTTTATTTTTTATATTTGAAGGTGTGGGTCACTCATCTAAGGCTAACATACATTTTTCTTTTTCTTTAACTTCGGTTCTTTTTAATTTTTTTACTTATCTATCTTTTTTGTTTTCCATTTATAATTGTCTACAATTTATCCATTTATGCATGGCAGCAATTCTCTCTTTTTCTTTTAAAAATATTTAGTAATTAAATATTTAAAACATCTGCAGTTGGACTATTCAACCCATACTTGACCTTTTTCCCTTTCTATCAAAAAGAAGTATGTGCCATCAATGCTGATTTAATGGTCAACAACACGGTCTGTCAAACTGAATAGATTCGATCCAGACCTTCTTGCAAGCATAATTTTGTTTAAAATCTTTAATTTTGGATTAGCCATGAACAAGATAATAAAATAGTATGTGTGCATATAGATTTGTGTTATTTTTGATATACTAATGAAGATTATAAACTATCTGAATTCATGTATTGATAGCTAATATGTTCGATTGATTGTCATGCTTAATCCTTAGATCCAATATCCCATCCACATAGGTTTCCTTTAAACTCGTCAAAAGTTGGCTTTTCAATTATATTTTTTGAATATAAAATTGGTGAATATTTCTTTTTTTTTGGTATTTTGGGTTCTGCTTGTGCTTTTTTTGAGTCCAGATAAGGAACTAAGGCATAGAAGTTAGCCATACTTTGGAGAGTTAGATGATTTTGGAACAATTATGGATGCAAATTTAACTAATTTTTGTGAAAAGATTTTCTAAATTTGGGAACAAATTTAAATGCAGACTCATCTTCGTGACCTTAATGAAAGGAAAAAGGTCTGATCAATATAATATTCTTGTGAGTAGCTACCTAGGAATCAGTCTTAATCTCCTTTGATAGAGGCTGATTATAAAATTTCTTTGAAACATTATGAATGGATTTTGATTTTTGCATTATTTTGGGACACCTTTCTTTTTTTATGGTGAGCAAATCTCCTTTATTTATTGATTTCTTTTAGGATCTACTGCACTTTAAATGCATCATCATTTAATTCTTCCAGTCCATTATCCTTTAGCTCTATTCTGGGGAGTTTCTTTCCGTTTATAACCCTATTTCGTATTGTTTAAGGGCTAAACTCATTCTTTCTTTCATTTTATGAGCATTACCTTTGTCAATGATTGCTTATGGAATGTCTTTTAAATATCTTTTGTTTGTTTGAGGAAGTGGTTAATTATGAAAGTTAGAATGAGTAAAATGAAGACTTGCTTAGCTTTTCTTTGATGCCTGAGTATTTTTGCAATCGCACTTCAAGCAAAGGCTATTAATGGAGACAAGTTTTGCAATTTAAGTCCTGACCTGTTCAATCTATTGATTCTTGATTTGTGAGTAAATGATGGTATTGATATAGGAGGGGAAGGACATATGAAGCAAACTGCAATTTTATTGATTTATTAACTAATAATGGCTGCTAAAATTATATTATATGAAGTTTGTCAAACCCTTATTCAGAAACAACTATTTTTCATAAACTTTACATCTTGCAATAAAACGGTATTTGTTAACATCCAGAGTTTCAAAATTAATAATTTCTATAACTGATGAAGGGTGTCAAAAAAAACATAGCCAATGCTAAAACTTCCAAGGCCAACAGCAAACTCTCTGAAGATATGGTACCTTTCTTTTTATTCAGGAAAACGAAATCAAGGACGCTTTTGCCTTTTACGACAGTGGTAATACAGGTCTCATTAGCCGCCAAGACCTACGTAGCATTCTCGGTAACTTTGCCTACACCAAAATGAATGGAAAGGAGATCGAGGATGAGATAAAATCGGCGCATCAAGATAAAGATAGCTTCTCTCTCGTCGAAGTTATGGATCTTATCACTAAAAAATGGTTCTTTGGTCGGGGACGTGAGGAGGAGGCTATGGATATGTTTGCCCTATTTGACAGGAAGGAAAAAGGATTAGTGGGCATCAACGAGATAAAGTCAGTGTTCAACCAGTACCTGGACATCAACATCAGCGACAATGACATTCTTGAATTTATTGAATAGGCAGATCTGGACAAAGATGGCTATCTAAATCAGCAATAGTTCTTCAATAAGCTTGGATACCAGTGATTGTGTCCTACCTCACATTTTATACTTATTACTTATTATAGCAGTTACAATCGATGACTCACAATCCAATGCCCTATTTTGTAGATTTTTCGCCCTCTGCTCTCCTTAAGTAAAATCATAAATTTGACTCCAATGAAATGCAAAGACATAAGACTATCACTTGCAGTCCTTTGAGTCAAGATACATATCAATACATTTTTGAATAGCAACAAAGCTAAAGTTAAATCATAAAATCTATCAAATATCCCGAACAGGATTTATCTACCATGAAATCAAGCACAATATCCATGAAGAGACCGAAAGAATACTGCCCTCTTTCCAAAAAGCAACAGATAGTTTAAACACAAAATTTCGACAAGGAACTTGAATATCTGAAAAGTTCATAATATAGGCAATATTTATAGGGAATTATGCAGGGAGCTAAGACTACACACGATTTAATTTATCAAATGAAAGAGAATCGAAATAACGATGTGTATCTATCAAAATACGAAGGAGGCAATCAAATCAATAAATCCGGGGATAAACAGCAAAATGAGAAAGCAAATAAATGCCAAAAGACATAGACCTACGCCTTTGTAACAGAAGAAAATCATACATTCCTAAATTTATTACCAATTTATTAGAGAGAAGATTCTTACAAAAAGAATCACACAAACAATCAAAGGATCAGTCAACTCCACTGTCAGCCTTATCTCGAGGATTCCACTATTGGCGAACAATTTAAACCCGAATAGAGAATGATTACAAACAGCAACACCCAAAATTAACAAAATAAAATGTCTTTAAAAAAATATGAGGCCTGCACAGCTTCACTATCATCTCTGGCAACTGAATCTGAATATAAGCCTAAAAGCACAAGTAAATTGAGAGGCTAAATTATTATTGGTAAGCTATCAACTAAAAATACTGTCGATAGCAAAGATTATTGTAAAAGAAATAATAATATGAGTTAAACCCCTTTTAATGTTCTAAAAATAGATGATATATTTGCATAATAAAAGAAATCACAGTTGAAATAGTGCAAAGCCAAAAAATAGGATAAACATAATTTGGATTTCAAATTTAAATACTATAAACAGATAAATTGTTTTAGTTAGCTGAGTATAGTATCTGATGCTTCGAAAATGGCAACGGATAGCATTTATTCTGTAGATTTTAAACTCTCCAAGCCCACTCTTCCGACTTCCTAAGGCTCAGCATATTTTGTAGGGTCAAAACCTCTTAGGCAGAGGACTAGTAGCAAACAGAACATCAAGCAAAGATGCAGTCATAGTGGTAGCAATAAGTCAGGCCGTAAAAAGATGTAAATTATAAGCTTGAGTAAACAGCCAAGGGTAAATCACATTTGATATTTTCTTCATTGCTACCATTTATTAGATATATTTAATGTCAATGCCATAATCAAATACAAGTAAAGAAATTCCCTTTCTCTATGCCGAAAATTGTCCCCACTAACCCCTCATATTTTAACCATTTATTTCAGAAATTGCACCGAAGAGCAGAAAGCTCAACCGTACTAAAAAGTCAGTATTATCCTTAAATAAGGATCCTCACCAAATAAGTAGAAGCCAAATTTGCAGTTTCAATAATCGATATGAAGTGGGTGAGCATAATCGGGAGTTAGCTAGTTTGAGCAATCGTATAGCAAACTGCAAAAGTTTAAGTCAAAGGAAAAAAGACCATAGCGATGCCTTTGTTTATCCGGCTTATTTGATAAGAGATAGGAAGATTATAAAGAGTGAACCCCTCAAGTATCATTTTCGAGTACAAAAGTATTGTCAGCATAGAAAAATAAATCAGCAACATCAGGATTAATCTAATAATTATAATTCACCTTTCACCAATCAATACCCTCCAGTTATCCCTTTGCCTATTGTCGAAAATAAAGTTATTCACAATCTGCCCCTTTGTGCAAGTGAATCCATATTGTCATATATAATAAGTCGCAAATTATTTGTATATAAAGACTTACAAATCCTGAAAGCACGCCTTCATCATTACTACGGTGAAAAGTAGGTCCAAATTTAATGGAATTAATTAAAGCCTCATCTCTAAATGTTGTTGTCTACTCACTGATTATTATTATTTTTGACTATAAACAGATCAATGCAAGGCATTTAATATGATTATTAATTTTATTAATGTCCATTCTCTTCATTGGAGAAAAAAGCAATCATTTTTCCAATCACCCTCATTTCTGGATGGATAAAAATGAGCAGCAAGCAATTGTCAATCAGAAAAAGATCACTCAGCAACAATATCGTTAAGATTTGCTGTAGCAGATGAAGCAGCACAACGAGAAGAAGAAAAAAGAAAAATAACGATAAAGGGAAATTGATATGTAACGTGAAAGAATTTTCAATGAAAAATTGGCTCAGTACCATTCAGCATTTCACAGCTAAGATCAATTGAGCTCTAATAATCAAAAATCTATAAATGATGAAATAAATATAGCTCCTTTTTCCTTGAAGTCGACCCACAAGCAATAGGCATCAGCCCTACCTCGACTAGAGCCATCAGCAAATCTCAATAAATATAGATTCAAAGATCAGATAAAAGAATAGAAAAATATTTGTGAATTTCCCTGCTCAAGACCTAATTCGCTGAAAATGAAAACAGAACATCTCTATGAAAGCAACCGCGATTTATTTGATAATAACAAGCGAATGAACAGTCCTTAGATTCGTCATAAGCAAATGCAATAATAACTCAATACAAAGATAAGTGAAGTATATAACTTAATTGCCAAATCAGTAAAAACATTAAATTAAACCTAATAACTCTAAAAAATAGGGCAAAAGATGTCTCCAATCAAATTGCATCTTTAGTAAAAATATAAAATGAGATACTCCTCCCCGAACAACCCTGAATAAAATTAAAATTTTTACAAATTACCTAAAATAAGCCAAAAATTTAGAGTGAAGTAAAATTTGAAAGACAGTGAAGCAAACTGGAGAGAGTGGTATGCCAAGCAAAAGCTGCATGAGCTTTAAAATTTGTAACAGAGTGAGTTGACAAAAAATCATCAAAAATATGGCATTGTGAAAAATGTATCCAATATTTCTTCTTTCTAACATTAGATACTTTGATGATTTAAAACCTTATATGCAAAATAATTTTATACAGTTTGAGTACAGCAATAAGAGATCTTTTTAGAGTTTATTTTGTTTGACATGTATAGCAATACAACGATCATTCTATATCATGATTTCTAATCCGATCAATTTATTGCATATAAGGAGGTTTCTTATTGCATGTGATTAGCATATAGATAAGGGTCAGTGCAGTCCACGCAATCAAGGCTATAGGAAATACGTTTTTCTGATAAAATGCTGAGTAGAACTTCATGTATTTTAGTTGCAGTCCCACCATCATATAGATCTCAGTATTTCTCGTATAGAAGGGGAAAGAACTGATGCAAAGCTGAATCACTCCTACTGAGGCTATCAACATCAGAATCACGTTAAATAGGAAACTATTCATCCATGTCTATCCTTATTTCATGGGGTGAAAGCGACAACACCAAGGAATGCGCATTCCGAATTTCACTGTTCCTTTCTGAACGCACCATAGCATGTATAAGCATAAGTAAGCATAGATACCAGTAGCCAAAAAACCTGCACTACTGTTGTTCAACTGTATCAGAAGTTCGTTCATTAAAGGAATGAGTGGCTTATCGAGAACACCTTGGGCGATATTGCCTAAAATGCTAATTAAATAAAAAAGTACATCTGTAACACCCACATTATTGATGTAATGAAAAAGATAAAACCTAATACCAGCTTCAAGAAAGGTACAATTGGATTAGTATCTGCAAATTTTAATTACAAGTTAAATACTTCAAATTCCTCTTCAAGAGAGAAATACTTTGCTTTAAATTAAGTTAACTTGTTATTCACTTGACGCTTACCTCGCCATCTATCCATCCATCCTGATTATTCGTTCTTGTAATTTGTTTGATCTGCTTACTTCAAATCTTCTCCATTTTTGATTAGAGTTGATATAGCATTCACCAAATTTCGTTTAGTCTTCATCATATCCTCGGACCTTCTGGCCTTTGGACGACGCCTAAATTCATTGATCATATCAATGGGCAATGCAAAGAGGCCCACTCCTCCAAACACTGCCAAAAAAATCCAACCGAAGAATGACATAATGGCAATGACATATACTGCGAAGGATGCTTAAATTTCGAGGGTAATATCTCCTTATGTTTGCTGTATGCTCGAAATAGAAATGTTGTCTGTCCAAGCTGATAATCCATTGGCAGCCACAGTGTGCACTGGCAGTTCGACATACTTGAAAAAATTCCAGCTAATGAACAGCATCATAGCTGAAATTATGTTGGCAGCAATGGTATACAAAATTCCCTTGATTACTCGTTTGAATATGTTATCATCTTCATCAGTCTCGTAGAAGAAAAGGGCGAATGGTAGCAATAAGCAGATGAATATTAGTACAGTTAGAAACACAAGATACCAGAAACTTTTCATATCAATACCCCCGATATCTGATAGAGCACCTGAATTGTTCGCTACATCGAGAGGCACCATAAGCCCTTGAGCTTGACAAAGAGTGAGCCCTAAGACAACTAAGACTTTGCAGTAAAGAGCTGTTCCTAAGTCTTTGTCATCGGTGTGGACGTAGAGGGCGAGCAAGTAGATATTAACTGCTATCAATAAGACCACGAATATGGAAGCTAGGGCAATTAAGAGCCCGTTCATATTGCCTTTACTAAATTTATAACTCAAATGATAATTCAAATGCTATTAAATTCTTACAATTTTCATCTAATGTGGAATACCAAACTTTTATATTAAAAGCTATAGTTTACGTGAATTATAAAGAATTAAAATTATTATGATTACAATGATATTCATTTTTGAATTTGCCTCTGTTTTTTTATGTCAGGGGCAACACCATGCTTGAACGCTTAGTACAATTAGCGTTGTCTCTTTTGATCCTACAGGCCCACTGATAGCTTGAAGCTCTTTATTGTTTCTTCAAAGAGCTCTTCATCAATAGATGTGAAATCTTCAGCCGTGTATTTTTACATTTTCAACACTTGAGATGACCTTTTTATTCTCAACTACTTCAGCAGTCCAATTAAATCGGAGTAGCTGTAATGATCAGTTTTTGAGATTATCATTTATTAGGAAACTGCAATTTTGACTGATTTTTGATAGAGCTTAATGAGCTAAAGTCTTTCACTTTCATTGGGATAGTCTAGGAAGAGGTGAGCATCTAACCTTCCGGGGCGAAGAATGGCAGGGTCAATCAGATCGGGACGCGAAGTCGCAGCAATAATGTAAACTCCTGAAATGCTTGAAACTCCATCTAGGTAGCATAAAAATTGATTGACTATTCTGTCATTAACTCCAGTGTTGTTTGAGCTCCTCCGAGGCACGATGGATTCAAACTCATCTAAAAATATGATGCTGGGACTAACGCTCAAAGCTTTTTAAAATATATCCCTAACAGCAGCTTAGCTGCCTCCAATATATTTGCTTAGAATGTCTGATCCCTTCACACTAAAAAACTTCATCTTGAACTCATCCTAAACAGCCGCCCCGATTGCACTTTTACCATTACCGCTGGCGCCATATAGTAATATACCCCTTGGCAGTTTAATTGGTACTGATTTGAAAAGCCAACCGTATTTTATCGGCTTTTATATAATTCCTTTAATAGTTTATTTAACCGTAGTCAATCCTGCTAACTTTGAAAAACCTATAAATTTAGCATTCTGAGAGGAAGAAGAAGGAATGACTAAGGATACTCCATAACTTTTAAAAGAAGAAAAAGTTAGCGATTATGTGCTATCGGCTATTTTTTGTATTGTATCAACGAGTTTTAACTTTGATTCTTAATCTCGAAATTTTTAGTCCTAGCCATGAACTTTTATCATTGCAGATTCCCTGAGTTCTCTCGATGGATTCTTAAGATTAACTAGGCAAAAATTGACCAATTATTCATCGATATTGGCCTCACTTTTGGCAGTTATAATCAGCTTACGATCGTAATTATTCATGTATTTAATTATTTTGCGAATGATTAGTTTGGCTATTATTTTTTATCTTTTCCGATGCTGATCAGACTCATCTACTTTGGGGCAAAGGTTGTCCAAATTATCAATAAAAATGATGGGATATGGTGAGTTTGAAAATACCCACTCTAAATAAAAATCGATGTTCTTAAAGGTTAGTTGAGGTGAATTTAAGTTGATCATATCAACTCTCCACATTCTATGACCTTCTCTTACCAGTATTTCAGCCATCATTGATTTTCCATTGCTCCCGAAAGATGTTATCAGGCATATTTTTTCAGTTGCCTCATCCTAATCAACCATCCATTTTGTAATTTTGTATATTTCTTTGGCATAGATGCAAGTAAATAGGTCAAATAAAAGGGTTTCTTCCTTATTATTAACCTTTAATTGTGACTATTTATGAATGTTAACAGATTTTATCCATTTTATCATTTACTAGTATCGCCACTCTAAAGATAAATGCAAATTGCAAGACATAAACTGTGGGGAACTAAAAATCAATTTGCCATTAATGAGCTTATTTAGATATTTTTTTCGTTTCTATTCTGTTTATTTTCCAAGCAGTGTCATCAAGTATATTTTATTTAGTTTATTCTTTTATCTTTTATCTGCAAGACCAATGATATATAGCCTTCCTTCAAAAGAATAGGGAGAGAGTTCTTACAAAATATAAAAGGGAACCTTATTAAACAAACTTTCAAGTAAGTGATTTGAAAAAAGATCAATCATTTTGGATTGTTACTTTATAAACTCTTCTGAACTATAGGGTTAGTCTGAATGAATTATTTAACAAATATCAATCGTCAAACTGTCATCTTCAATAAACACTTCAAAGGAGAGGTTTTATACCAGCGGTACAAGCTACTGCTGGCTTGAAATTGCTAATATTTCAGAAAAACCAAGAAGCTCTCGTCCTTATTTACTGCTATAATACTGATCTTATAGTAATTAATTATTTTATTAGATTAAGACCAATCTATTGAATTTGGATGATTTATCCTTTGTATCTTTGGATGCTTAGGCTTTTTTTTAGGAATCAATAAGTTGCTCAATGGTGGGGCAATTGTTAAACTCCATGATAGTGATTAGGCAAAGACGTGTCTTCAAAACTGCTGTAAGTTTCTGATATAATGAATGATTGATCCATATTGTACTTAAATATCCTTCATTTTTGTGCAAAATTACTCTTCTTAAAAATAGAAGAGCTTACAATTATTATTTGTTGGTTTCCTCAATCTCACCTCCTTCAATTGCCTCTTCAATAAATTATACGGTAGTATTAACATCCAGTCTACTAACTTATTTGCATTTTATTTTCAAAACTACATAATTACTGTCATCGTAGTAAATTGGTATTTTCCCTTCAGGCCATACCACTCTAACTTGCTATAAAAAAGATTCAGAAACTTTTTCTTTTCTTTGATTAATGATTTTCCAATCCAATGTCGAAACCTCAACTTGAAGATGGTTGATTTTACGGGCATTAAAGCGCTATACGAAGCAATTACTATCATTGACAAATTCGTTAAGATGAAGGAAGTGTTCGTTAATTTCACCATACTTTTAATTAATATTTTCGGACAAGCGAAATGTTAAGTAAATATGATGATGGTTTTGGGTGAGCTTAAGGCAGTCACCTTCCTAAAACGTAGTCGAGTAGTAATTTAAAACACAGTTTCTGATTTGTAAGCTCCCCTTAACTATAAGAGTGCGATGCATAATTATAAATTAACAATATGAAAATATTTTTGATTATGACATACAAAGATAATATTTTCTCAAGGAAAGGGGTTGGGGTTGGGGTTGGGGTTGGGGTTGGGGTTGGGGTTGG
>Ga0302188_10001867_pt1 | contig 15956 bp, 7 predicted proteins | sample II_Bog_E2_1_FD_198783 | JGI IMG/M metagenome (GOLD analysis project Ga0302188, IMG submission 198783) | Peat permafrost microbial communities from Stordalen Mire near Abisko, Sweden - II_Bog_E2_1 | ecosystem: Environmental > Terrestrial > Soil > Wetlands > Peat | place: Sweden: Abisko, Stordalen...
AAGAAAGTTATATATTATAAATATTTTATAAATCATTAAATCATGGATTAGCTAAAGGTGATGATATCCTCGACGCGATTTTTTATAAAATTATGAAAAAGAGAGGGTTTGAGAGAAAAACCATTCAATTTCAAACAAAAATATTCGCGAAAGGAAATCTTTTTTCCTCCTGACCAACTCCGCCTGCATTCGCTCATCGCTTACCATTAACCCCACCCCATTGCCAGGACAAGTTCACAAATCTGCAAATCTATTCTTGACTCCCAGTTGCGAATTACTCCTGATTTGCCTTATAAAACCAAAATAGGCTCAATGTTGATTTCGCACTAATCAGGCTTATCTCTGTAAACTTAGTAGTATCTTCTTAATTTAGCCAATGAAATAATTCGTTTCAAGATATCTTTAGCCTATATTATACAAAGAAATACAGATATATCGAAACAAAAGTGAGCCAACAAATCCTCCTATGCTGGTTCTACTTTTTTGCCAGAAAATATTTGAACTGCAGCAATAAACCCGCATATATGCAGACTCAGTAATTGTTAAAGCGAATTGATATTGTGGGTTCTTCCAAAAGCGCTTAAATCATAATCTGTCAAGGCTGTTAGGTATTCTGAAGTATTACTGCAATACAGACCGAATGCAATTACAAATCGTAAAAATACCAATCGTTGTATTTCTGAAAGCTGTTTTTTTAATTTGTCTTTGTTCTGACTGGAAAAAATACTGAATTACTCCCATATTAAATAGTATTTATCGTTTTATTAGGGTTTGATGATCATAGGTTATTAGGAAGGATTATTTGCTTTTAAGGTTTCTTTTAATTGTATTTGATCTTATTGAGAACGGATGGATATCATCAGCTGGGCCTAGCTCATCGACACTTTTCCACACAAACTACTCTCGTTTGATCGTGAGTGTAGTGTTGAGGCATCAGTGACTTCCATCCCATTTCTGTGGGAATCTTTAGAGGTGGTGATAACATTTCGCGGCAGTTTAATTCGAGGGGCAACTGTTTGTGAATAATAGCAACGAGCTATTGGTGACATTTTCTAATCAAATATCACCAAAGAACAACAGTCCATTACCTGCTTTAAGTCTATATTGAAGGCTAAGAATGGAATTTGTTCATAGGCTAATAATAGAATGTTAAATTTGAAAAGAAGCTGCTGATTTTTATGCTTCATGAAGTGCCGACGCACAAGGTCATTTGTCTAGAAGGAGGAGTTACCCACACACATGGTTGTGAGGAAAGGAGATTTTTGTTTTAGACGGATTGCCCACCAACGGAGATTAGACTGATAGGCTAATAACATGATAGGGGAAGAGTTTTTTGTAATGAAGTAGATTGTGTTGATAAGTCTGCACACAGCTTCAGCTTTTAAATCGTCGCTTTCAACGGAAGTTTTAATTGATTGAGGACTATTTTGACTATATAACTTAAATATTTTTTGACATTGGTCTGTAATATCCATTTCACCCACAGCAGCTTTGCTATCTATGTATTTCATCTATGCAGAGATATTTCCTTCTGCAATGAATTGAGTTATGCAATCGGAAAGATAATTTAAGACAATGCGATGGGGCAGCTCCATACATTCAATTGATCTCATATGAATAAGGTGTATAAAATGAGTAATAGGTCCACCCCATGAATGTACAACCCATTAATCTTCCCATGTTGGTAAGGCAGACCAGCACTTCCATTTAATCAAAAATTTAAAACTTTCTGCTCCCGGTCGAGCTTTTCTCGAGGAAGAACTAAGTAGACGAACAGTTTCAATTGGTTGTAAGGAGGAGTATTTATTGGGTACATGCAGTGATAGTAAAAGTTAAATATTAGCTTCGTTAGGGATTAACTCTAACTCATCATCCTCCACTTTGATGTTATTGTAGTCTTATATTGAAATCCATGTATTGTGAATTGGCGAAGGATGATTAATTGAAACCAACATAAAGGATTAATTTTGCAATTTGTTTTTGACAGTCTGTAAAGTTGATCTAACACCCCAACGTTGTAGACAAGATTTGCACACCAGATATTTTTTCCTTTATTGCGGTCTAGAATCTCCTTATATTACCCAATTTGGAACTGTCCAACATGTAATATGAATGCTTGAGAAACAAATAGAGCATGTATATAGGTGATCAAGCTCTGTCCAATATTTATTGCAGCACAAGCAAGTTTATTTTTGACAGCAAAAGGGACATTGCATTATCTCACTATTATGGTTGTAACATTGCAGATAATATTAGCTTCTAAGTTTAAGAATACACTCACTGTGGAAGCTTTTCTCACAATCTAAGCAGGTTTTCATTGAATTTGATGAAATTGCAAGAGTGCAGATGAAGCAATTTTCTTTCAATGTGGAGTAGCCAAGTTATTTGACAATCTGAGCGAGAGATTTTTATTTGCTATCAGAGTGGGTTTTCGCCTTCATTGTATTTTGCTTGATTAGAGATATTTTTTCTTTGATCTGAGACATATCAAATGGCAACTTGATATATACTATTCCTGGTCTAGGCTAATACTATACAATAATAAATTTGACAATATTTCTTTCAGCTGAAATATGAAAGAATACCCTCTAAAGTATCTAATTGTTCTTTGAGTAAAAGCTAAATGAAAATTTAACAATTATTGTTTTGGCAAATAATCAACCGAATTTGCAGCAAATAAGTATTGAGAGTTTATAAGTCATACGATGACATATAAACAGTAATTAATTAAGACTTACTTTAAATATTGAAAAGAGGCAAAAAATTATGGAAGATATTTAAAAAGTTTCACCCATCCATCGTGAACACGTCGCACATCTTGTGAGCATGTTCGGATTTCGTGCAGCAGAGGCTTATGATTATCTAAAAACAATGCGATTCGACATCCATGTATTATGAACATTATATTAGAGAGCAATTGAGGCCAAACTAGATTCAAATTAGCGTTAGGCACAGAGACCAATTGGAGCTTTGGTGGACGTTGACAGTCCCAAAGAAAGAAATCATAAAAAACGAGATATTATTAATGTCGATGACTACGAAGGCCATCACATCAGGAAAAATATATATGATGTTTAAAAAGGTCTCAATAATATCATTGGTTTGTCTAGAGAAAGGAGAAAACGGGAATTCATGAAAACCTATCTCATCAAAAAAAGAGAAAAGCCCAGAAAGAAAATAGGGTAATACCGACGAAACAGAAGAAAAGGTGCCACGGATAATAAGTAAATAAATGTAGATAAAATGGAAGAATAATTCACTTTTTCCACTGCTTTATCAGATTTTCTTGGGCATGAGCCTAACATAACCTTTCTAAATGACATGTATGATGTTTTCGGCAACATGTGGAACGATAAAAAGATGGTTGCTGTGCATTCTTTAAAATTTATGACAAGAGGAGAAGACAACAATGAAAATACATAATTATTATCGGACAATCTCAAACAATTGTATCAGTTACCAGCATTTGTAGAGATGTTCAACATCAATTTTATTAATTTAGGAATTGATTCGAGTAAATTCGATTACTAGCATTTCCCCTTTATGAAGGACTTAATTAAGGATGGGTAAGACGATTTTTGCATTATTTTGCTGAGCTATGATCCATAAAAAAATAAAGTCATTGTATTTGAAAGGTTGAAAATAACAGAAAATTTCAAGATAAGTGAACCATAGTAGATAAAACAAATGATGAATAACATTGTAAAAAGATATACTAAGATGATATCAGATGCAGAAAAAGGCGTTAGGCCCCTCAGTGAGGAGGAAAAGGAAAAGATAGAAATTGACAGACTCATCAGACATCAACAGGAGCAATAGTACTTCGAACATTTTGCAATTCAAGTCGAGGAGCAAAAGAAATAAAATCTTGAAAAGGAACAATAAAAATAGCAATAAGAAATCAAAATTTCGATGCAGGAAAAAAGAGTTTACCTTCGGGAAGCAATGGCCAAATACAATGCTGATGAGTTAACAGATCCTATAGAGCTTAAACTTCGCTTGCCGAACGGCTAAACTCTCAAGCTGAAATTACCTAAATCTGAAACCATCGATTATATTTTTAATTTTGTGGAAAACAACTAACTTTAGGAAATGGGCTTTGAGGATGAAAATTCTCGTAGTTTCGATATAATCCACCCGATAGACCGCATTTATCTATCAAACAGACGCAATGAAACCCTCTTTGAAGTATTTTAAAACTCTTCGATGTAAACTTTGGCGATAAAAGAAATCTGATTGTTGATAATGCTTCATCATATAATTTTACCAATTTTATCTCCTCACAAATGATTTATATGCATTTTTGTCAATCTCAATAAAGGTATTTTTGTAATAAGCATTTGCTAAAGGCGATTTATTTTATTTAGAATAATGCACTTATATAGAAATTTAGGCTCGATTACCTTTGAAAGCGAAACCCCTAACTTTTAAATATTTTCAGCCGAACCCCAATCATATATAATCCAATCCAAATCAGTCACAACACCTCATGACCTTTTCTAACAAGTATCATCTTTCTACAGGCAACGCCTTCATGGTTAGTACGTGAAATCTTACAGTGAATAGCTAAAAGGCAACGCCCTTGTAATTTCTCAATGTAAACGAGTTGATACTTGCAAATTGGATGCTAATGCCCTTTGTTAAATCATGTCAGAAGTAGCAGCAATAGTGAATAATGTGTCGAAATTGATAGAAGGATGGATAGGAGATATTTAGATTTAACTTCTCAGATGTATCAATGGACGAATTACCTTTGTTTACATCCCTTGCTTCAAAATTTAAAAACATGAAGAGAAAGAAAAAACTTTATCAAGAGTCCTTGCGATGGCTAATTCTCTAAAAAATGAGGAAGATGTTTCGAGTCGTCTGCTCATTAAAAAGTTAGGCAAATGCAATAGTCTAGCAGATGTAATTGAAGAGATTAACTATTTTTCAAACATCTATGCTGCGAGAAAGACAAACCAATGTGCAATTCAGTTTCAAGGCATAAAAAACAATCAGAAAGAAAGGCCAAGGAGGAAGTTAAATATATTAAGAATGAGCTAAATTATGAATAAGACTCGTTCAACATTATTTAATAATCAGTAAAGCTTTCATTTTTCATAAACTCGAAATTCAAGTAGTGCAATTCACATATCATTTCCAAATAAATCACATACCAAAAAGCAAGGGTCGAGTTTACATTCATCTTGCAGGTCAATGCGACCAAGCAGTACTTTTAAAAATGTCAGTAGTCATGCAAGTTGCAGTACCGGCTTAAGAGCCAGTCAGTTTATTTAACAGAGTAAGAGTAAGGTAGTGAAATAAAAGACAATAAGAAAATAAAAACAGGAAGTGTTTGCAAATGCAGTTTCCCCGAGGGAAGAACAAAAACTCCTTGAAAAACTGAAAAGTAAAAGAGCTTCAAGGACAACTCCTAGGACTGCTTAATAACCCAAGGATAGAAATACATCTTTAGTTTTGGAAGGGCCTATTAAAACATAAGAAAGTAATACGCAAGCGATATGCTAACCATAATGTTAACCGTAAAAACTTAAGTTTGAAGTTAAATAAAAAACCAATGAAATTCCATAATCATTCACAATATAAAATAATAGAGTCGATAAAAAGGCCGCTAAATTGTAGCCACAAAAATAAAAAGAAGCGAAATTAAAGAAAAAGGCAATAGTTCGTGAGGAAGTAATAAATGATGAATTAGAAGTTATTAATCTTGATAAGCCTCACCCCAAGAAAGAAACTACAATTATCGAATGTAACTCCATTGATGATCAAAAAACTTGCAAAAATTCTTGGAACTCCAAGTAAAAAAAAGAACCTCCTTCAGATATATTAGAAAATCAATCTTCACTAAATTCATAAAAACGTCTTCTTTAAAGATTACACAATCTCGATTTCATCGGGGCAGCTGTAGCTAATACCCGTGCTCATTTGAAAAATTTCTAAAAAATATTTTGGTAATTACCCATGTTTTTTCTTTATCGATAGTTCTACTTGAAAAGGGTCTAATTAACTTAGGAAATGATAAAAAATCGTTCAAACTTATCTCAATGTAATGAACTAAAGTAATAGAATGTAAAAATTGAAGAATCGATAATGAAAATGATAAATGTGGTGAATCGTAAGCAAAAACAGGAAGATCCTCATACCCTGCAGTAACTAAAACCTTACCTCAACTTGGATAAAAGAATCAATTGCAGTGCTCCAATCAAGACTTTTGTGGGGTAATACATTGAATCAATGAGCGAAGCAATAGATAACTATCCATAATTACTGACTCACTCTGTTGAAGTTATTGATGCCCTCTTAGTGTGCAAAGGGATCAAAATCAACTCTGATCTAAGAAATAAAGCTATGAAAGAAAAAGACCTGTAAAAATATTTAAATGGTCAAAAGCGGCTTTTGGCTGAACATTCATGATATATTTTTTCATTAGTGAATACTAATCATGAAATCAACTCAGGTATCCTGAGATAACGTGAATCAAATATATTTGACCCTCCAAATTTAGTGATTAATTTAAAAAAGGAGCAATTTTTTTAATTCAAATGGCATTTGCAAAGTTTGATGATTAAAGAGATTATTTAACAGATCAGATGAATCTTGTGGTAATGTGGAGTGCTCCTGTGATCTAGTCCTTTTTCTCATTGATCAAGCGAATGTTGAATTTTTGAGGAGCATATGTTGATAAGGCACCGCAATGGTCCACGTTAAAGAGTCCTACACCACAAACATCATCGCTGGTAGAATCCTAATCAAGAACAGCGAATTCAAAGACTGTGTTGGTTTTGGATTGAATTGGAATGGAAACAGTTTCATTCCAAGTGATGGGTTTTTCCTTATCTCCAGAGACAATTTTGGTTTTGAACTCACTAGTAGCACTATTTCCTGAGCTAACTCTCAATCTGACGTAATTCTCCATCTTGCCAAAGGTGTCATAGTTTTTGGTAAGCGTGGCGTAAGTAATGGTGACTTCGAGCTTAGACATATCCAATTTATTTATTAAATAAGTTGATGGGAATACATTAATCATACCACCCATATTAAGACTGATTAATATTTGGAGAAAATCGTAACAAAATAGGATGCCATTTTTTGAGATCGATATATCGTTAGTTATATTTAAATATGAAGAAGCTACAAAATTATCTTATGAAACCAGAAGAACTTAGGAAGAAATTGGAAAACCCTAAGTTTAGGCAGGATTTCGTAGAGTGGAATCGCAGTCATATTTCTATTAATCGCGAACAGTCGAGACATAGCAGATCAAAGTCTCCAGTATAAAATATACAACGATCACTCCAGGTCAATCTCAAACGTCCTCTTTCAAACAATAAAGAAAATTTAAAGCTACAATCTAGCAGCAAACCAGTGGCAATCAACAAAGGCAATGCACGCGTGGCTTTAACTTCAAAAACTTTCAATCACTAACGCAATAACAAGTCTTAGCTGCCAATTAAACGCAACATTTCGAATTCTTTTTTAAAACCAAATACTGATAACAGTTGCAAACCAATAAATGACAGTTTAAGTCATAAAAGCAGATATAACAGTTGTAGCTCAATAGATAACCAAAAGAGACAGCGAGTAACTTCTCACATACCGACCGAAGAGACGAAGCGTATCATTAAGCAAAGGTATTCATATCGTACAAAACAGGGAGTGCAGATCAACAATCCAAATAAAGTAAATCAAGATAGTCTGGTTATCAAGACAAATCTTGCCCAGAAGAATATAAATTTATATGCAGTGGCTGATGGACATGGTACCTTTGGGCACATGGTCTCACAATATTTGGTTAAAAACATTTCTAAATTTTATTAAACAGAATCAAAGAACAATTTGCTATTTGATAGCATACCTAAAGTGTTTGAAAAGCTTCAAAGAGGATTGACATAGTCTTAGACCAATGTTTCATGCAGCGGGTCGACGCTTGTAAATGTTTTAATCGAAGGAAATGAAGTAATTTGCGCAAACGTTGGTGATTCTCGAGCTATTCTAGCTCGACAGAGTAAATTAAAGTTAATTTAGTCGACCGCAAGAGTTGGGAGTTGATCTATCTTTCTCAGGATCATAAACCATCTGTTTAAAGTGAAAAAAGGCGTATCCTTAAAAATGGAGGTCGGGTGCATGCCTTTAAGGATTAAAATGGATGCCCACAGGGCCCATTGCGAGTTTGGCTGCCAAATCAGAGTAACTAATAATTTATTTAGATCTTCAAGGCCTAGCAATGAGCCGTTCTTTTGGTGATAATGTGTCAAAGTCGGTAGGCGTGAACAGTGAGCCATAAGTCATAAGAATGAAGTTAGATAAGCGAGATAAATTTATTCTGCTAGCTTCAGATGGAGTATGGTAGTTCATTACCAACCAGGAGGTTCTGCAATTGATAGTTCCGTACTACAAGGAAGGCAAGTTAGAAGAAGCTTGTGAAGCACTAGCCAAACTAGCCTATGAGAGATGGACTTGTTAGGATAATTCAGTGGTGGATGACACGACTTTTATTCTCATATTTCTGTCTTAGTGATTGGCTTCGGCCAGTTATTTTTATATTATTTATTGGTGTTATTTTATAATTTGACAGTTTAATGATAAAAGTTCACTAGCATTTAACTGATCAATAATATTGATGTTTTTAGTTGAACAAATGGAGTTATCCTTAAATACTGCTAATATTTTATAATTTTATAAGTTATGATATAACGAGCAACATTATTTTGATTCTATATAGTCTGCAACTGATCCTATAAGTATAAATTTTATACTCTGATGATTTTAATGAATCATTCCAAAAACATTATAGTCATCCAGCATCCTTCTGTAATATTATATTAATAACTTATCAATGCTGAAATTTCTATAGGGTCGATAACAATAAGCTAAAGCAAAGAGTAGCATTAAAAAATATCCCAACATCGCATTTGGCATCAGTCTTTAGGCACCTACAAACTTTCAGAATGAATACTCAATGTTTAGTGCTTCCACATATGTTAACCCCTACGTTGATTTCGAAAAACAACGCACGAAGTGTATTCCTCTCGCCAAACTTGCGAATGTAACACCTGCCTGGACTCATAAGACCAATATTAGCCAAATACAAGTACTTTCACTGAAAGTCAGGAAGGAAAAGTAGTCGGTAGTGGCGAAATGACTTCAAGACCTGATCGTTATCATGAATAATATCGACTGGAACTGAATAAGAATCATTCTCGCTTCCGACTAACAAAGGGCGAGTTTACGAATTATTTGGAGCGTAATCACTCAAATAATGAGTGCTTTGGGCCACTAATAGGGCAAGAGAGATCATAAGAGAAATCACTTTAAACCAAACGATCAGGACTTCGCAATAGCGTTGTTATGTTGGAAAAGAGTCGAGATAAACTTTAGTTGTAAGTATAGTTCGATGCAGGTCAAAAACTCTTCGAAAATAAAGTTCCAAATTCTTGAACAAAATTATAGATGAGCGCAGAGGATATCGCAGAAAGCGCTAGGATTTCTATGAAAGTTACCGACATGAGCTAAGCTAACGAAAAAGTCCTCCGTCCACTCGATTCGCCCTCCCACGTGTGTTAAATGTTAAATCGCCTAAATAAGTGGGTAGGCATAGAGATTTTGGCATACTAAGGACGATAGACAGTTCAATGCTAAGTGAATTGATGAAATGACTGATGTTTTTAATATGGAATCTTTTCAGTTGTTTAGCGAATAATCTCGAAAACATCCATCATCATATTTAAATGAATATGGATTGCTCAATTATTCGGTAAACTTTCAATTTTAGCATTGATTCATTTGAGTTAGTTAGTTAATAAAGTAATCTATTGAATGGGGAGCTATCAATTGGTGATGACTGTTCTGCGAGGCCCTTTTCTGCGATTGCGTTTAAGTTTGGCGTGGCGGTGGCGTTTGCTTCGAGTCTACCATATTTAATCTTAGAGTAACATGTCGTTCCGTAGAAACAAACCAGGCAGAATTGTATCATAGTTCCGCATTACATTTCTTCGCGATAAATCTAACATCTTTTGCCACTCCTCCAGGTCGACGTCCTCTTGAGATGTCTTCAAAATGGGAGTGAAATCGCGGGAGAATGACTTACATAGAGATAGTGTGAGACGAACCCTCACCGCGGTCATCATTGTTTTGATCATACCTAATAATTAATGTAACAAAATATATTTATGATTCCCGATTAAGAATACACCTCAATAAGAAAGATGAGAATACTCCTTGCAATACATCACTTGGGAAAGGAAAATGGAAATAGTGACTTTAATTTACATTTCGAATTAATCGCTTACTTTTCATCATTTTTTTAATCAATAATAAAGCACTTCAAGCATGATGGTCATTGATCAACAGCACTCCACTTGGAGCAATAAAAGTCTTGAGTTGCTACAGCGCGAAATAGAATCACTTGATAATCATCAATACTTGCAGCGAACTTAATTTATTGCACTCGTTTAATAAACTGAGGCGGGGCTGCTCGATCCTTAAAATAAGATTGATCGCATTGTGCCAACATTAATAGATAACCTGATTGCCAAACTTAGTATAATCTAGCATAATTTAGAGATTTTAGTAAGTAGTTGCCTTGAGGAAGCAGGTGAGTTTCATGAGACCCTCAAAGAAATGCAGATTAAGTTGGAATAAAAAAACGAATAAATAAGTGGTCTCAACGATACAATTGAACTATTAAACGTATTTTTCTTGTCAATTTAGCTGAAATTAACCAATTGGCAGCATTAGTATGATGTACTGAAGGCAGAGGCTACTGAAGCTCAGGAACTATACGACCGCCGCTTGAAGGAACTTAAAAGATAAAAAAGATAGATAAAACAGACCTTTCGAATGGTTCAAGAGAACACTGCTCTCGAGCGTCAGCTTCTTGAAAATTTACAACTAGAGAAATAGGAGATTCACGAGCAGGCTCAATCATAAAAGAGTAATAAGAGATTAACGCAGAAGAAAAACAAGAATTACTTGAGTAGTTAGTATAGATAAAACAAAAACTAAGCCAATCGGAGAAAGAATTAATCGTGTCAACAACTAAAATGTCATGGGAGGAAAAAAGAATTACTAAGTTAGAGGATGTTATTGAATAAAAAAATAGACTCGTTGATAGACTGATGCTGCAACTAAAGGAAAGTCTTCCTTTTATGAAATCAATGAGCGATACTTCAATGGTTTAACGAAAATTAATGGAAGATTCAGATTACCCTTATTCGCCAGAAAGGTCGGAGGCGGAGGAGAAAAAAATGTCGTTTATAGAAATGTTCAAACTCAGTGATGAAATATAATCGTATAATATGAATGAAGGTGACTCGGCTAATTTCAAAGTAGAACAGCCGCGGCAATTAGTTGAAGATTAGAGATATATGAAACCTTTTGAAGAGAATGAACTTAATAGGTCATCAGTTCTAGATAGCGAGTCTTTGGATTTAGTAAATATGGAGACAGGAATTAAGGAAGCATAACCTGTGTATCCAGATTTGTATTTTGCTCACTTCATCTTGGTAAATTGTGTTTTATTCAGACAGCGCAAACGATGAAATTAAAGTTAAATCGAGAATAATTTTTAATGATCGATATAAAACCTTACTACCCATAGATCTTGAAGGAAAGAGTGCCATTTCATATGTGGGATGAATGGATCACTAAAAAATTGAAGGAAGTGTCGCTAATGTGATAGTTATATAATGTTTGCTACTTGTATGATTCATATTAAAAATTGTCATCAATCTCTTCATATATAAGTATTGTAATAGCAGTTTGACATCTTCATTACAAGAAAAGAATTATTATTATTATAAAACTGTTGCTAGACTCTTTGAATTTATAAAATAGCCTATTACAGCTTAAATATATTATTATCTGCATCGACAGTATAAAACAAAAATTATAAATACCAGAGACATCAATCGCTTGAATTTTTTTCACTTTAATCGTTGCTCTTTTCTGGCTCTTATTCTTAGCAATTTGCTGATGAAAATAAGCTTCTTTAGGTCTATTTAATTATGTTTGAAACAGTACTTGTATATTTTCGCTTTATTGTTGGGTGTCTTTTGATGAGTTCAGAGCATCGTTATTATAGTATCCTTATATGCAAGTGCTTGCTCTAGGATTAGAGCTCACTAATTTTATTTTCATATCGTTAAACTGATTTCTTATTTTTTGAAACCAATTTGTTGTATTTTTCAAGAATTAACTCTTTTTAAGTTTATAGAAAGCTATACTTTAAGAGAATTTCCTTTTTCTATGATTCTATTTGATGATTTATTATTTTTAATTTTGAGATTTAGCTGGTAATTTTGGTGCATTTCGGACAAATATCTCCATCTTCATCATCTATGAACTGTATGAAATCATCTATAGCCCAGTTTATTTTTTTCTAAAAATTATTCTATTAAGATTGGTGTTTATATTTTGAAGAAGACAATTTTATTGAATCTTTAATACTATTAGATTTATTTTTAAACACATTAGGATGAGGCTTGTTAATTATCCTCTATTTCTTTGTTACACTTGCCCCTTGAGTGTTGTTTAACGATAAAGATGATAAATTGTGTGACTTTGATTTTACTATTTATATTTTCTATTCAATTTATTCACCATAATATTATTTTGAATCCCATGGAAGTCCATCCACCCAATCTGATTCCTCTCTTAACTATTTTTATATAATTACCTATGCTGACTTAGGGATGATTTATTATTCCTTCTCGTTTTTAATTATTGTTAACTCTTGTGATTTCAAGGGTACTTAGATATTTATAGGAAAGTTCTATTGTTTCTATTCCTATTTTTATTTATTTAATTTCAATTCCTAAAGATTAAGAATGATTTATTTCTAGTTTTATGATTTTTCCACTTTAATATTTTAATTAAAGTCGTGATAACTTTGTAAATTTAATTATTCTTTTGATTCTTTAGATTATTCTTTTGATACTTTAGATTGACTGTTCTATTCATTCGTTTAACCATTAATTTATTATGGCTTCACTATTTGAGTTGATAATTCTATATTTTAAGTGTTTTCAATATTGTAGCTTAGTTATTGTTTTTATTCATTTATATTTTAGTCTTTTTATTATGGAATCTTACTCTATTGATTGATTATCTATTAACTGTGAGGGATTTTCTACTATTCCTATTACTTTGTTAAAATGCATTATCCCTTCTCTTATTAAGATTTATGCTACTATATATATTAGTGAGTGATTTCATCATAACTTTCAGGATGATTCTTTTTTTTTGCAAGGTCGTTCAAAAATTGTGTTGAATATAATTGCCAAAAATGTTAATAATAGTCCTTGCACATATTGGGAATATAGAATTATGAAACAGGTTCAATCACCTAAACATCTTCTTGCGACATAGTGTTCATTTGGCTCTAAAATTGATTGCTGGAATTAACCCAGAACAAATGAAGGTATATTTTACAAAATGCACAATTATAATAACAACATCAATACAATTTAACTAAGATCAGTCAAAATTAGCGTATTCTTATTTTTATATGTTTTTTTGAATTATTCTTTCTCTATTTAAGCTCAGTCTTTATTCAAATCAAAATGAGTTTCGATGAAAGTGGATTATTTGATGAGTTGATTGTATTAAAAAATGAAGCAACTGACATATTTGACATTTACTAATATAATAATTAATCGGTTATTCTATGGGATCATAATTTCAACCATGCAAAGAAGTTTGCAATACATAAAAAGATAACCATTGGCATTCTCGTTCTAATAAAAAATAGGAAAGCACAAAGAACCTCTTTTCTTCAAGAATTAGACTGTGCGCGTCATCGGGAAGCTTAATAAATCAAAATCAAAATGACATGATTAGCAGATATAAGCTCGATAGACAGAAAGATAACAAATCATTGAAAAGAGCAGACGAAGAGGAATATAATTCTCAGGTTGGCACTCCTCAAATTCAATGTTCACGAGTTGATATGGGAGTGAAAAATCACAGAAAACCCATTGATACTGCAACTATAAGAAGAAGAGAGGGTCTGGGACGAATGCTTATTGAGAGTACTAATGTTTGAATGCAGGGTTTGGGTTAACTGTTGGCAATGAAGAGAGGGATGAGAAAAGTGATAATGACAGAAAAGAGTGCATGGCTGAAGTAATATTAAAGATTTGTATGAATAATCAAGACCACCTCATTGACATCGTGGACAGAATCGAAAACAATTACAGAAATAAGCAAAGAAGATTTTAGTCCTCCAATGCCTCATCAATAAACAAAGAATTATAGGCTTTTTTGTAGTCAGTAGGCAAAGCAGAGCTTGATTTTTTAGATATGGTATAAATAAGACGATTTAGGTGTTTCATAATGACAAGTATCTGTTCGGACCTCGAAGAGAACGACAAATGTTTTCACGAGACATCGAGTAGAATATTGTCGATATAAAAAAATTAATAATGGAAGAGAAATAATTTCCCGGAAGTGATTGCCTAATTTACTAGAAGCTTCAAAAAAAAGGGTCAGAACTCATCAGAAATGGAAAGGTTTGTTTTTTTATATTGGCTGGAGGAAAATGCTCTCGATTTTTAACGAGTCCCTATCAATAGGGAGACAAAAATTCAGACTATAGCGATTCTCAAGTTAGTGAAAAAAATAGGAAAGAGAGGTATTCTGAGAAAACAATGTCGTCAGTCAGTAAATAATTTTAACCTTTAAATATTCCTTCAGAGAGATCGATTCTTGAGCTTATTATTCATCGCTTTATTGCTCTTTCACGCTTGCTCGGCACTCATCTGACACTCTATTTGGGTATATCGCCTGATAAGATATAAGATTTCAAAATGTTATTCTAGAAAATAAACTTGGAGAAGGCAAATTTGACCATTTATCCATTTGCCCAAAAAGTAATTGGGGCAGTTGATTCTTAGGGAAAGCTGGTTGTTGAAGATAACAATTTAGCATCTTTATGGTCAGTAGGGACAGCAGATATGTGGAATATTTTAAGTGGAGATCAGCTATTAAATTTCCCAGATGTCCAATAACTCATCCAAAAAGGATTTTAGTATATACAGGTTTTGGGAACATCTAACATTCTGTAGAAATGTTTTGACTGCTTTGTCGTTGGCTTGGCAAAGGAAAACGATTTAGATTGGGCTACTAAGGTTGTTGAGTCTTATGAGCAATCATAGGTTATGAATACAATGAAGTAAAGCAATTTGAACAATCTAAATGTCAATAAAAATGTGGAATCGAAGATTTTCATTAATACCAAGGGATAAGTATATGTTTGCGATCCCCAATAAATAGATAACTACCCGTAGTACTGTAAATACTCATTTATGAATAGTTCTATCTTTAAATTAGAATATATTAGTCGCGTGCTCAAATCCGAGGAATGGTAATGCCTGTGCCCTCGGAAAAAGACTCATTTTACTAACAACCTCCCTCCTTTTAGCAACTATCGAAACGTTATCTCTTATGAAAAGGATTACACGGATATCTTCCGTCTGATTAGTAAAATACACCATCACCAAATTAAAAATTTCAATTAATCTGCCAAAATCGATTTGCAATAAAAAACTAGATGGAAATTAATTTTGTGCGATCAGAGTGACTACTACCCTTTTGTTTATAAATCTAGTATTCATTCAGATATCGAATCTGCATCAGTCGCACTTAGCTAGCTCCATAAATCTTATCTGGGAGTTAGTGGCCACTTTAGATTAGAAATCGATCCCTATGTTAGTTTGGAGGGACAAGACCTCGAATAACTGAAAAAGGATATAGAGTGTTCGGAGGAAGACCTCATATTTATCGAACACACTTCAAACAAATGATATATATAATGATATATATGATGTTAAATGTGGACAATATCAAATTGCATAGGCCTCATTCACTTTTTTTAAGAGGTAAGAGTGCCACCCAAAGTTTAACAAGAGTTATTTCATTAATAATAATCGTTTAGCACTGGTTCCCATCGTTAA
>Ga0302188_10001870_pt1 | contig 15935 bp, 5 predicted proteins | sample II_Bog_E2_1_FD_198783 | JGI IMG/M metagenome (GOLD analysis project Ga0302188, IMG submission 198783) | Peat permafrost microbial communities from Stordalen Mire near Abisko, Sweden - II_Bog_E2_1 | ecosystem: Environmental > Terrestrial > Soil > Wetlands > Peat | place: Sweden: Abisko, Stordalen...
TATTTGATAAGAAAGTATTAAAATATTGATCGATTCGAATAGAAAGATAACTATAATAAGAATGAATGAATGGCTCACAGGCGAACTCTGTCAAGGGAAGCAGAAACGCTCCAAAACTCCTTCGCTAGTCAATGAGTATTCAGGTTTGAAGAGTAAATTTGATCTATATTTTAGCCAATCGTTACCTTCATTGATGAGTTTATATATGATTCCATTTACAGCAAATCAGTACTCCCACAGCAGATATTTGGCAATATGATCAAATTACTGAAATTCGATTGCTATTAGTTCTGCTGATACAGCACCTATATTATGGAAGATGCCTTCATAAGTTACCAAAAAACAATATTAATAATTACACAAGGAATAACAGCTGTAGGATGTGTTCCACCTTCGAAGATTCAATCGAAAGAGTGTAATTCAATCTTAAATAAGACAAGAATTTTAATATTTGTAGAATATTTTTTTACAAATATGAGAGAAATACATTCCAGCCAATTTTCTTTCCCCTGTAGATGCATTGCGATCATAGGACTCTCCAAAGATGGACGAAATCGATAATTTATTTTGATCTTGTTTTATTTAATGAATTAATTCGTTAATTGATTAATCATACTATAAATAGATTTGATTTAAAAATGATGATATATTACTTTCTTCTTAATTGATAAAAAAAAAAGAATAAGCACGTCACACTAACTTTCTATTGGATGCTTTTCGGAAAGGAATTTTGATAAAAAGAGAATATTGCATGGTTTTTTTTCATTCATTAAACATATTTTACATAATAAAATCTAATTTAAACAATACTCTGAACAGTTGTAGGTTTGACTGAAAAATTTAATAACACTTGTCTTGAAATTTATTAAATTTATAACAAATTGAGTATTATTTTTTTACATGAATTTAAAAAAAAATCTTCAAATGGATTTTGAATTTTGCTAAAAAATGGAAATCTTCTAAAGTATATCTATGACCAGTTTAGTCCTTCACGATATACATTACTTTAGCATAAACAAAGCTTTTAGAATATTGATGGTTTGTGTTTAAGTCGTTTAACTTAACGCTATTATAATATATAATCTATCCATAGAAGAATCAAAATGTTAAGAAAGAGTATTTTTGTCAAAAATTGCAAAAACAAACTACAACTGACGAAGGAACCAACTACTTTGCAAGAAGCTAAGCAAATTCCTTTAATGTAAATTAATAGAATGCCTATACTCACTCTCAAACCAGTCCGAAGTTCATTTGAATCAGGATTAAAACTGAGTCTTAATGAAAAAAGGAAAAAAAGGGTCAGCTAAAAGTCAACTAGGTGTTCTCAAGTTTTAATTTAGTCAACAAAAAAAATTATAGCGTGTCCGTCTCACAAAAAACTATTTATTAATTATAATTCTAAATAAATAGAAGATAAGCATGAAATTAAATAAATTCATTTGCTAAGCAAAAATAAAGATTTGGAAAATATTTTTAGTGGGTTTTTAAATGTTCTCGCTTAAAAACCTTATCAGTTTTCTTAACAAGTTCACTCTTATATTTTTGAAAAAGATTACTTTTTAAATATTCTTGAATACCTCGTCTTTATCTTCTCAGAAGAACCGATGAGCTAAGTCAACAAATAGTTTAAGGAATTCAGTAATATTCGATAGGCTTACGCCAGTATTTATTAATTTTGTAAAACATTAAAACGTGCCCATTTGATTGATAGACAACAAATTAATTCCAGTATCCTAAACGTAGTTTCTGGCTGCGAAGACTATCAAAAGGAAATAGCTGCCAAAAGATAAGCAATTGAACACTAATCCGAGACGATCGATATCCTTGACCTCAAAATAGGGGAACTCACTGAAAAAATTGAAATTATGGAATTGTATAACAAAATATAAAATGCTGGACTGTAGTAGAAAAGGAAGAAAAATCAGGAGCAGGAGTTGAGGGCTCAGCAGCTGGAGGGGAAGACTCAATAGCTCGAAGAGAAAGTCAGAACCCTAGAGTCAAGAGTGATCTAACTCACTCGAAGCATAGAGGCGAAGTAGCAAATCCTCATAGAAAGAACCAACTAAACATAAAAGATCTTCACTTACGTTGCTGAAACCAGCGAGATGATGAAGATGGTCAGCGAGGAATGCAAGGAAATTGAGTCAGACATCTACGAGTATGCCGTTTACCTCCAAAACAACGCGGCTGCCTCAAGTTTGACCTATGAATAGCACCCCTTTATATAGCTTAAAAAGCAACTTGAATACTAATACAATATTCTTACCAGACCAGTTGATCCACGCGACAACCACCCTTAAGAACCAAATGTGGGGGCTATAAAAAACTTCCTTATGAAAGAGGCCTAAATATTTCAGAGCAAAGTATGATTGTAATCTATTAAGGACCACGAGGGCGCAAAGGCGATCGAGTACAAGACGGAATGCATTCGGTAGTTTGTAGACAAGATGAGGAAATGGCTCAGCAACTGGGAGTTAAAACAATAATACTTGGCGAAGCTGAGAGAGGAGTTTTATGTGCTTTCCTCCACGATGAAGCAATACTTTGAACAGCTGTAAAGTATAGGTCTGTGCGAAGCCTGTTCTCCGCGGGTGGAAAAGCTGGCTGATGAAATAAAATCGTGCTCCCTAAAGATATAGAAAAACTATAAGCTGGGCAACTCCTTTTATTGATTTTAAGTGATTAAATCTTTCTTGCTAAAAATCTTTATAAAATATGCTTGAATAATCTTATCAATATATAAAGTTTAAAGAACTATTGATTTTTTATCATTTCCTTGCTAGTTTGTAAAGAAGGATACCAATTCCAGCCAAACAGGTTGCATAACTCAGAGAAATGCCAATTATTCTCCCAGGATTTAGGGCTCCTTTTTCTCTTTTGTAAAAGGTTGAATATAGCAATCTATTTAAAATAACATTTACCTCGCAATCATATAACTAACTCCTACACCCACTCCGTAATTTGCTTTGACTATCCCAGCAGACACTACTGCTAAAGTAGCCCAATTAAAATTTTATAAATAGTTCAGATGTATCCTTTGCAGCACGTTGAATGTATACCAATCACTTAATAAATTTATATGTACGAATATGACAGTTTTTAGGCGTATACTCCACTACCTACATCAGGGTACCCTCCTGCTTGAATTTACTCTTTCATTTATTTGCGGTGCAGTTAACCAAAGTGCTTTTACATAAACTCTTTATTGAAAATTTTCTTTCGAAAGCTATCCACTTCATGTCCAGCCCACCATAGTTGAAAATTCATACCCATCAGGACAAGGGCAACTTTGGAAAAATCTTTTGGGATACTAAAATTTTCAGATGACATTAAAAATAATTAAGATAGCTGTAAACTTAATTTAGTTAGCATATACTACTAATGGCAATTATAACATCAGAATAATTTTAAGAAACGTTATCCCCAAATTCCCTCGTTAAATGCATTTGCAATCTCGAGCAAACCTACTCCCTACCGAACCGAAAATATATTCAGCTCATCTCTGAAATATTTAAATAAATCCACACTATCGAAGCAATCTTTTTTTCTTATCTCTTCCTTACGCTGACTGAGTATATTGGATGCGAATCGTAAAGAGGGACTGTTATCTACTCGTCCGATGAAATTTTGAACTCCTGTGGACTGGATAGTAGAGGCATATTTTTAAACCTCTGGAATGAGCTCTTTAAGTATGAAGTGGAGTTGCGGGAGTATGATATTCCTGTCGAGGGTGTTAATAAGTGAAAGGAGAGCAATGGCGTTAATCTTCCTACATTATATGTTTGGTACATTGCAGTATGAGATGTGAGGAAAGACATGTTCTTAAAATATGCCTCGAGAAAGGCCGAAAGGGGAACGTTTACAGAGGAAAGATAACCGAAGAACGCTTGCTGGTATAATATTAGATATCTGTTAATGATGGATATGAGACTGTTATGAATTGTAGCTGTAATGACGGAGAGGTCGAAGTTCACAAAATCTTTGAGAATTAACTGCAGCATTCGATCAGAGTTTACTTGCTGCAGGTCGTATTTGGTGATGAGTGTAATTTGGAAAGAAAGTGCTGCTATTTTTAGCTTTTCCTTATCCTCCCCTTCCAAATCTTCTGCTTCTATATAGCAGTCTATGATGATAGACAAAAATTGCTCCACTTCATTTGGAATAAGCCCAGACAGTAAGTACTCCTCTAGGATATAGAGCAAAGTTGAGGTCTTGCGGTATAAATTCTTTAGAAAATGCGTATAGAACAGTTAGACGTATAGTTCATCGCAAACATGGAGAGGAGAGTACTCTCTGATTGCGATGTACCATAGGTGAAATATTTTTTAATGATTTACGTTGCTGAATTTTGACAGGTGATTATTTAAGAAGCGGCAAACTAACTCGTATACTGAATGAGCAGGGACATCGCGTGGAATTACACATAGGAATCCCTTAAACATATCGCAGAGAGCCTCAATTAGCACAGAAGACTCATTAGATATAAGAAGAGACAATTTGCCACTGTCTATTGAGTTAACTATAAGCTGAGAGTTGAACTCTACTTTTACTATAATGTTTGAGATGAGGGTAACCATCGGCCAGAGCACCTCTGGATTATCTATTTTTTGGAACACTAAAAGTGAGACGGGCACAACTCTTTGAATAGCGTTCTGCATATCAATGGCACCGCTACGTTGAAGAATGATCTTGTTTAAACATTGGCAGCACCCCATCAACACATCAATTGAATCCTACTATCCGCCAGATTCGCTTTCAATAAAGTTAAGAAGAACTTCAGTGAGAGAGTTTAGTTGGTCATTGCTGAAGGCATCCATCCAGCCAGAAACAATGGATGCGAATTTCAGTTTAAAGCATTGAGATGTATATATGTATTGTAGAATTTACAAAACTGGAATTTCCTGCAGATGTGATATATCGTTCTTTTTGCAGGTAGCTGGCAGTAAGGCCAGTACACTAAACAAGTTGCTTAAGGAATTACGGTCAATATTGCTCCAGTTACCTAAATGATATAAACGATACTTTAAAGTGAATTGAGAATCAACTGTTTTATCAAACGATGAGTAAGGGCTGTGAATCTTTATAGTAGACCCTCAATCAAAAATACTACGCAGGCCTCTAGACTTAACTATTTCTCATGGCCTTTCTCTATGCACAGTCCTTCATCAAGATCGAACAAGCTGTGCTCAGATTTATTTGATTTTATGAGAGGGTTAAATATGAGAAAATTAAGTAGTTGTTACACAACGTTTTCAGTGACTGTGCTTGAGTAGAATTAGGTGCACATTCTTCTGAGTTGCAAGCAATTGGCACTTGTGGCTTTGGACTTGATAGAACTCATGAAGACAGAGTCTTCAGCATAATAAGCAAACTACTTTATTATGCGTTTCAGTCCGATCAATGCATATCGAACACAAGTATTTTTCGTGAACAGTTCATAGTTTTGTAAGACATACAGTTAAATGTTGTATAAATCCTTTATAATCCAAGATAGCATCAAAGGCTTAGATAGCTACAGTAATCCTAAGTCGTATATTAAGCTTTTAATGTCTATCATTCATAAAGATTTACTTTTTTACAGCAAGGACCGAACAAATTTGTCATTACAGCTGTTGTGCGAAGTGAGTAGAATTTGTAGTTTACTGAGCAGAAAGCTTGCAATTTGAGAAGATATCCCACTGCATTAAACATAATTTACTCGTCCAAGATGTCATTGGGTACCATTCGCAACGTATAAATCAATATTTGATCAGAGTATTTGCTGAGTTTCATGATTATAGTATTTAGAGAGCTATTCTCCAATGTTGATTCAATCAATCCTTTGAAATTAATGCTCATCTCACCAATTTTGTTTATGAGCTCACGTAGATTCTACTCGTAGTATTTTCTGGAGACAACACCCTTCCTTTCTCCGAGCTCAAAGAATATCTACATTTCACTTTCATTACCTATTTGATCTCCTTAAAAATAAGGGCACATAGTTCAGTCATCTGTATATCACTTGCTAACTTGATTACAAACTCGGTAAAAGCAGGATAGTTTTGGGGATAATCAATCTTGACAATGTACTTTAGCATATCGAAAAGAGTAACCATGTAGCGCTTGTCCATCCTCATTATATACTACAACATTTTGCTGCGGATCACTTTTTTGACTGTCTCAAATTCGGAGTGAGTTTTATTGTATCTTCTTTGAGTCCAGCTTCGCTTTAACACGTTGCATGAGTAGACCAAAGCTTGGAAACATATTTTGGGATCAGAATTCTCCTCGAAAATAGAGATCAGGACATTCAGCAGGGCAACTGTGTTCTTTTCCAATTCGATCAAGAGCTGATCTGCCTTCTTCCGAGTTTAAGAGGTGGAGTTGTTGTCGTAGAGATAGTTGAAGCACTGGATTACAGTATGGATATCCACCAGAGGCAAATTGTTACCTTCTTGCATATAAGTAAAAGAAATTATAATAATAAAAACACAATCAAAGTTTTAATTTCTTCTATCCTCGCAGGGAGAGCTAAAAGTTTATGCGATCAACACAAGACATCATCACCAATTTTTTGCTGGGCAGATCGCATCGAGAAGATAAGTTTTTAAGATGTTTTTCAAGTTGATTGCGCCAATTTTATGACCACTAAATGACTTATAAACTACTTTGATGTGAAGAAGGGCTGTTTCTTCGAGGGGAAGAGTAGTTTCCAACTACTAAACTGCTCTGCTTCTGGCAATGAGATCAATAAATTGTTTAAGCTCTGCGTCCATTATATTAAAAACAAAAGATAATTTTATAAATTATTGGGATAATAATCTGAAATTGTAATCAAAATTGATCGGCATACTTCTTAATTGCATTCTTTTGATATTTGTTTTTGATAAGGTAATAAATAAATTACCCGGATAAGCTCCATATTATAAGGATATTACAACAATTGACAAATGATAATAACCCTTTTAATATTTGGTGAATTCTTTATGCATAGGGTTTATTCTAGCCTCCATATAAAAGTCATTCTTTATTTATAATCCAAATTACTGCTGCTTGTAAATTAACGAGGAGCTTATCCCATATAATTAATGAATACACTACACTTCAACGCTTCACCAAACAAAATTAGAGGAACTAAACATGATTCTTTTCAATTAAGGTCTATTCAATAGAATTGTGAGGAGATTGCATAAACGATACATCAAAAATAATCCTCTAATCACCAATAAAAATCAAGTTACAGTCCATCTGATGGTTCCCACCCTCGCTCCACAGATATCCTCAAAGAAAAATCCCCTTTTAAACCATGCAACGAATAGATGAGTTCCCTCATCAATTCTTCTTTTTTATCAAAGTCATCAGATAACTAACTAGGGCTTAAATCGCCATCTCCTAGCAAATCTCTCAATTTTGTTAGTTGCCCTCTTTGTCAGGGGCAAGTCAATGCCAAATGTTTAGTATGTCAAGGGAATCAATATATAGAAGAGGGTAATCCACTTATTAAATTTTTTTAAGCTGTTTTACAGTTTAAATTAGGAGTGGTAAACTAAAATTGTAGTAGTCTAAGATAAAGATGCAAAACAGTTTGCGAACAGGAAAAAATACGTTTAAGCAGCAAAGAAGGAAAGTTGGAGAGGGGAAGAAGAATGACTTTAGCAGAGCGCAGGAACCTATGCTAAAATGTGCATTATGGATATTTTTGCAATTTATGCAACAATTATCAACCCATAATCGGCTCAAGGTATACTTGCGGACTCTGCCTAGACTATGACTTATGCTAAAAATGCTACTTTCATAACGGACACAAACATCACATGACTTAAATAGGAAAATCACCAAGCTTTGAATGCAGTCTGCGTTGCCTTTAAAAACCATTAGTGGGTAAATCTCAAATTAGTCAAGATGCAAGAAAAAGACTATTTACAAAAACATCAATTATTAACAACAGTATTCGGTGATCAGAATTCATTTATACTCCACCAGTAATATAAATATAATTCAGATTATAGAGGTCTTTCTATAAATTTTACAAATAATATTATTGAGATATGGAATCATTAATCATCCATTTTCATTTTCTCTATTATTTATAAAATTTTGTTATAATCCATGCTCCCATTTGTTTGCTGCTTTTTGTTTTATCAATATTAAATGATAGATCAAGAGTTTCAATGTAAGAAAAATGATGAATTTATTGATCAATCTAATAATCTTGAAAATTATATAAGGTACACTATTTTTTAACCAAGACATTGTATTTCTTCGTTTATCTAATTTATCTTCTTATAATTATAGCTGTATTTATGAAGTAATGAAGAGTAATTAATTAATGACTCAGTTGTAAAAACTATAACAGAAAGATTATACATCTGTTAATAAGTATAAGGTTATGAAATATACAATTATTTTTATTATTTTAGTATACTTTTATTAAAAATCATTGAAAGAATTTAGTTTTATTTCATTATAATTCAGTGTTTAGACATATTATCAAGTAAATTATCCGAAAAATACCTTATATCTTTGGTGACGATGCAAATCTATATAAATTTAGGAGTATTTTTATCAAATATTCAGAGTAAAAGCTTTGCAATACAGTCCATTGACTATCTCTCAATCTTAAACTCCCATTTGATTGATGTTTACTCACTATTACTATATTGCCAAAATATATGCTAAAAACTAATTAAACTATCTTTGGTGTCCGATACAACAAAGGAAATATTGATAACCCATAATTTATGTTTATTCATAGCAATTGATTTATAATGATAATAATAAAAATACATCATTTTAAAGGGTTTTATTTATTAATTTTGTTTTTTGCTAAAGTAAAATATGAATTCTTTTAATTATTGATTGTCGGTTTCTCTTTCTCTTTCTCTTTCTCTTTCTGTTTATTCTTTTATTTTATAGTTGTAAAATACTGATAATCATCTGAACATTCGTTTGGCTGCTTCTTGGACAATGATTTTTTTTTTATTGCTTTTATAGATTTAGAATTTTTTAATTAAGATCTACTTGATCTGCTACGAAATTCCTCTTTTTTATTAATAGATTATATTTTTGCTCGAAAAGACGCTAATTAATTTGTAGGTCTTTTCACATTTTAAGCATATTTTTTTGTAAATAAACTAGCTTTATCAACATAATAATCAATTTTTTTGGAATTAGGACTCGACATTTTATATTATTGCTTTTTCTGTTTCTTCTGTTTTTTTTCTTTTTCCAATTTAAAACAATTAGTACCATCTGATATTATTATTTATTATTTATTTATTTGTTCATTTTATTGAGAAACATTTCTTTGATAAGTAGCATGGTCAGAAATTTAACGGCTTGATACTTTTTAAATAAAAATGTACATGTAAGTAATGGAATATTTATAGAAGGAGTTAATTTTATAAAATTCTAAGATTGGTATCTAAGTATATTTTCTTCCTTTTTTCTTTTTAGATTTGCCAAACTTATCATCTTTTTTGACTTTGTTCTTGAATAACAAGGTTCGTACTCTGTCTTATTCTGAGGTTATTTTATGAGCAATTTATTTGAACGTTGTTAATTGGTGTGATTCTGCATATCTTCTTTTCCATTTGCCAAACTATCTTTTTAACTTTAAAAAAGAAACTGTTTTCTTCTTAAATGCCAAAAAGCTTCCCTCATTGAAGGATGAATGGTTAAATTGATAGTTCCAACTAAAATATGCAATTTATTTTGAAAGCATATAAAATGTTGAATTCTCATCCATCCTGATGATAATTTTACCTTAAGATAATGCTCAACAATATCAATCATCTTAATAATCTGATATTTGAATTCATAGATGTTGTAAATTTTGGCAAAAATGTAATATTTTAGACACTCATCGAAATATTTTTGTACTATTCGAGAATATGCTTGTTATAATTTTGTAATACCAAGACGCATATTTACAGTCATACATTTGCTTTAAGTAATTGGTTTATTTTTAGCATATTTTTCAATTTTTCTGAAGGTCAAAGAATATTTAACTTATAATTTTATTGCTATGGTGTAGAATATTTTTAAGAATACCTTCGTCATGAATTAAGGAGTGCGCTTTTCTAAAGATTTTACATATTCCTTATTTTCAATCCATCGATCTATTCATTATTTATGTCATACCAATATATTGTCGCTTACTGACACTTGACCAAATTAATACAAGATTCTGCATTTGAAAAGCTTTTATTTGAAGTTAATTAACGCTGTAGTTCATTTGAATGGAAGGAGCCTCAGAAATTTGCGATCTTGAGTTATCAATCTATATAAAACATCTTATACTTGAGAATTATCAATAAAGTTACTAAAGAACTCTAAAGTTAAGTTAGTCTATATAGAAATTGGTCTACCCCAGTATACGTTTCTGCTTTTTATTATTCTTGAACAGGTGCTTTCATTATTTTCAAATATTAAATATATATTAATTTGTAAAGGATTATTTTATAAGATTAGTGGAAAAAAATTAATTTTAATCTATTCTTTCGTGCTGTTAATGGAGGATTAACAGAATTTTTCTTTTTGATGATTATACATCAAAATATAATAAAACTAAGGCTCACTATAAAATAATTTTATTTAGATGGACCAAGATGTATTTCTGCGAGACGATATGATTGAAGTAGTTCTTTATTAATTCAGTTTACTTCCAGATTAGATGCAGAAAACTATAATGTTAAAGCCTTCAGAAAGCGCAACTCGGTTAGTAAAAATAGAACACAAAAGAAATTTTTTGTCTCTTCAGAATGTGATCAGTCCGAGCTTATAGATAACAAGCCCCTAATATCTACTGATAAAACGCAACGCACCACATAAATTCTGTCTACCAAAAGGCTATCTTCCACCTCGGCAGTCAAAAAGAGATCGCAAATTAAATAAAACTACACCGCCTTTGTCCAAACCGCAAGGACTAAAAATAATAGCTGTGCGGAGGAACTGTCAGAGTTTGAATCAAGCAAATAACGATTGAATAAACCTGCTAAATTAGCATAAATAAAAGATTTACCAACCAGTAAATTTGCTAAACAAGAAAAGTAGATTTCAAAAAATGGGCAACTGAAGCATAAACATTTTGAGAATTGGCTCAATCAAATTCTTCAATAATACTGCCATGACTAAAAATTTGATGCAACCATTTAAAATCCCGCTCTCAAAAAATATGGAATTGATAAAAATTCACTTCTATCCAAAGGGATTAATCAAGAAAGTATCGAGCGTATCTTTAAATCATTGTTTGTTTACTCTATGGGATTCAATACTCTGCTCACCTAATTGTGCAACAAAAATATAAGTATCAGAAAAACATTTTGGAAGGTATACGCTATTTTGTTGGAGTATTGTTCTAGTGGAGATTTTGAGACAATGATAGGAGAAATATAGAGAGACAAAATAAAAAAAATGGAGGCAATGAAGCAATAGATATAAAAAAGACAGGAAATAATCGAAAATAATGATTAAATCAATCAATAAAAGAATTCTAAAATTTTTAAGTAATTAAAACTTCTAAGGGAGGAAAACGTCAATCTATAGAATGACAAAATTGTACTTTTATAAGATTATAAATAAGCTGAGCAGGCTTTCAATGAAGAAGTATCCCTAAGACTTAGATTTTAAAACAAAATCAATTAAATTCATGGAGTTCATAGATAATTGGGTATTAAACACCAACGTCTTTATGAAGATTTGCAAGTAAAAACTAATTAAGTGAAAGTTATTAAATAAAAACTTCAGGTCATCACCGAACAAAATTCACTTCTGAAAAACGATAATATATTTATAAAGATGGAGAATAATAGTTTAAAAGAGGAGGCCTAATTTAATGCCAATTTGATGGATTAGATCAAAAGAAAATATGCTACATTTGAAATGCAAGAGATCGATTGGAAACATAGAAACTAATCCTTGGTGATCTAAATAAGAGAGAGATAAAAAAGTATGGACCAACTAAAAAATGCAGTGAAAAATGCTGAGTTAATGATTAAATTGAGAGAAGAATCATAAAAAGAGTTGCAAAAAGAGTATAAGAGATCTTTACAATAAAATAAATAACTTATTTCTTCCTTACAGAAGCAACTATAACAAATTAATACTCAAATGGTGTAAAAAAAAGAATATCAAGATTTACATTCGCGCGTTTATGCCGAGGTGTAATTTTTTAAAATGAAACTTCAGGAAAAAACTGATGATATTCTAAAGAGCAAAGAGAATATGAAGGAAATCCAATAAATTTTAGATTAAAAAACAGCATAGATCTAAATTGTATAGTAAAAAAATCAACAATTAAATTTAGACATTAAAGATTGCTACAAAAAGATCGAAGAAATGAAAAAGATAAAAACATCAATTGAGGAGAGTTTGGTTTAATACAAAAGCAAATAGGAAATTTATAAAAATTATTACTTGTAAAAGTAAAATCTAATCAATACTTTGAACGATAAGGTATAAAATTTAGAACGCACTGTTTCTGAATTTAACATCAACAAAAAGATACTATAATCCAAACTTCAATTACTAACTCAAAAATTACAAGCGGAAGATGAGATGAATAAGAAAAAGATAGAAAAGTTAAAAGAGGAAAATGTCATATTGGATAAATAAAATAAAGCTATTAAAGAATAAGTGTAAGTTAGAAAGGCTGAACTATAAAAATATACGGCCTTGTATGAAGATTCCTTCCATAAATTAAAAAATCAAATGTTTTAGAAAAATGATCTTGAGTTACGTTATAAACAGTCACTCACTGTCGTCGAATCAGAAACAGATCACATTAAACAATTGTCTATTAAAATTTCGTAGGTTCAAGAAAGAAATTAAGAGCATGTACGGAAGATGAGAGGATTGGAGTTTATTATGGCTTAGAAAGAAAAGACACATCAGATTCAGTTGAACTTATTGAACTCCAACTTCAATCTATTAACCGATCAAATAAAACTTCAAAAATATTTTATTCATCCCATGAAATATTAGGATGTGCTATCTTAATGTCAGCGATTGAAAAATAAAAATGAATCTTTATAAATCAATTTGCAAAAGAAAGCTTTTGTATAAGCTCAAACATCTTCTCATTTATCAGTTAGAATGGTGAACTCAGAAAAGGAGTTAGCTGAAATGAAGTTATTCTATGAATAAAAGCTGTAATAAAAAAACCTATAACTTTATTCAGAGAGATAAACAATTTAAATATTGAAAAGATAACTGTAGAATCTTTAATCGTAAGTAAGTGATCCTAAAGATGAACAAATGGCTAATCATTACAATTTCAAATAAAAATAAAGAAAATATTTATAAGTAATTACATAAAAAACAAATAGAATTGAATAGCTTTACAAATAAATTGAAGCCATGCATGATCAAAACAATGCCCTTATCAGACGTGTTAATGAAGCCGAAAATCAAATCAAATTATAAGAATAAAAGAGAAAAAGGATAGAAAGATAAAATGAAACTTTATTAATTGAAAAAAATGCCCTCATCAATTAAAAAAAGAGTTGGATCAAGGAGCAATAAAAAATATTCATAAAATTAGCAGATAACTAAACAAAAAAAATTGAAGAAATATAAAATGGAAAATATGTATCTAATAATGAAACATTATTACAAGGAAGATAAGACAGACTCAATCAAAATACAAGACAAAATAGTTCCAGAGAAGAAGAAATCAAGGAGAAAGTCACTCAACCTGGTTGGAGAAATGATTTTGCTAAGAAAATGAAGAATGCAACTAATTACTATAAGAAATGATACTCAATTTAAATTATAATTTTTATCTTTAAAGCTATAAATAATATCTTGATTGTATAGATAAAGATGTCTCATTTATGTTATTGGAGAGATTGCTAATGTCCCGCTTCAGGCCTTTGAATATAAATTGTTTCTTCAATCCGTCCACCCCATGGCCTTTGAGGATATATGATATCTTGAAAATAATTGATTTTTTATGAATTAGAATCCTGCCCTTCTGCATTTAATTGCTCTCTTTTTTTATCAATCGGCAAGTAAGATTGGTGGTACGGACTATTTTCATAATTATTTTTGAATTGGGGAGTAAAATAGGTATTGTTATCAGCTTTGTTGACAAATTGTGAAGATAATTAAACTTATCCTCCTGGCTTAGTTGTAGGAACAGGAATATAATGTCCCATTTGAGTTGGTTCTTTATAATATCCTTAGAATATATTTATATTCATATTTATATTCGGTTTGTTGTTATCAATGTAAAATTTTCTAATTGGTAATGGTTAATTTGCAAATGGTAAACTTTAAGCCCTTGATTATTTTTATTTATTTACTGCCTAATTTGGAGGGGAACCATGAATTTCAGAAGTATAGGGTTCAACATAAGATTGATCATTAATAAAGTCTGAAGACTGAGCGCCTTTTAATATAAGAGGAGGGTAATTATTTTGATTTCCCATCAAATTCTTTCGTAATTCCAAAACTTATTGATCAATCTTAGAAGGGGCTGAATAGATAACAAAATCTTTTTTTTCTCTAATTGGTTTTTCATATTAGAAAAGCCAATTCCACAGTTAATTTTCGTCAAGTCTCTTATTGGGGAAAAATGAACAGAGATTCGCAACGACTGCTGTGAATATTTATGAGTAATTTTTATTTGTTTTCCATTCATTCAAAAGACTGGTAGCCTCTTTTATATTGAACTCGTAACTTTTAATATCGTATAAGATCAGAAAATCTTTAAGCATCGCTGCACTAAGAATTGTTAACCCAATAGAAAATACTTCTGATGAAAAACTTCCACTGTCTTCCATGATTCCCTTTTGCAATCTTTTCATGTCTTCAGGAGCGAGATATGTTTTTTAATTTTCAAAGGTTTTGCGATAATTTGTAATTTCTCTTGGCCAACTGTAAACATTCGATAATTTTATATCGCCGCTCTCATTTAGAAAAACATTTTGAGGTCGGATATCCCCTACTTTTTATCCTGTTTTGCTTTTCATATAATGCTGAGCATCCGAAAGATTTAGAAGTAAATACCAAAGCTACCATTCTTCGAACTTTGTTTTAAGGTTAACTCGACTTTTTATTTATTCTGAGAGAAGGTAGCTGTAATTATCAAAGTTAAGCTAAGTCAAATAGTATATACCTTTATTGTTCCGGAATCACCACAGAGTCCCTTCCGGATGAACTCTTATTTTTTGGGTAAAAGTAGCGTCGGTGAGTTAAGATTAGTTTTCATCAATCCTTGTTTCCATTTCTCGTACTCTGTCAAATCAACTCCTATGGTAAGCTACATCTTTTTTTCCCCTCCCTCCGTGATAAGCTTGGCATTTGTACAATGGGGATGATTGACGGAAATAGAAAGTTATTAATTTTTCTGCCTCTTTAGTTATTCATTTCCCATTACAAATTAAATTAAATCAATAAAATTTTAAATAAAATTATAATAAAATATAAATGGATATTCAATAAAAAAAATTTCGATTATATCTATGATAATCAAGTATAAAAAAACAGGATAGAGGCATAAACCGATTATTTTTGCTATTTTTTCTTTGATCGATTGTGTTGACGGTATTCTCCGAGCCGGGCCACTCAATTCCGCAAAGTTACACCATGGTATCAGATAGCTTAAAAGTTTCATACTTATTAGAAAGCTGCCTAAATGAAAAAATAATAATATTCAATGTAGTTATGTAACATGCACTTTCGGTTATTTTCATTTTTATAGTTCCTTTTCTTATTATTTTTTTCCATTGTTTGAGTATCATCAATTTTTGATATTTATGGCAAGTTTTGTCTAAGTTCTTTTATGGTGCTTTTCCAATAGGCTTTCCCCTTGATATTAACTAATTTGTGCTTGTCAAATTCTGGACATCTTCTTCTTGGTCACCATATTGTTTTTTGCAATGTGCAGATCGATGGTTAATGACCATTGAGTTTTTATCTAATATATTAGTTAAACTATCCTTTAATAATAT
>Ga0302188_10001873_pt1 | contig 15914 bp, 11 predicted proteins | sample II_Bog_E2_1_FD_198783 | JGI IMG/M metagenome (GOLD analysis project Ga0302188, IMG submission 198783) | Peat permafrost microbial communities from Stordalen Mire near Abisko, Sweden - II_Bog_E2_1 | ecosystem: Environmental > Terrestrial > Soil > Wetlands > Peat | place: Sweden: Abisko...
GTCTTACCAATGCCTTTAATATATTTATTCTGCGCTGCTCTAATTTCCGGCGGTGGTACGATATTTTCTTCACCAATCCGCATCACCTCAGCTACCCCGTCAACAATCAACCCCAGAGCAATCTCACGTGCCTCAATAACAATAACACAAGTCCGATCATTGTATTCTAAAAATTCTTTTTTGAATCGCAAGCGCACATCCATAACCGGAATGATCTTCCCCCGTAAATTTATGATCCCCTTCACATACTCGGGAACTTCCGGGATTTCCGTAATCGGCTGAATACCAATAATCTCAGTAACTAAACGGATATCGATTCCATAAATTTCCTTGCCAATAAAAAAAGTTAAATATTTATCTTTTTGTGTATCTTCATCAAGTTCCATTACCTCTTCAGCCACTACACTCATCTCCTTTTTCACTTATTGGCTTATACAAGCTACTAAAAACGATTTACAATGCCCACTACGTCAAGAATCAAACTGATACTTCCATCACCTAACAATGTACAACCTGTTACCCCCTGCGTTTTACTGATATTTTTAATGTAAGCCGGAATTGGTTTCACCACAATTTGCTGCTGTCCGATTAGTTGATCGGCAAAAAGTCCGATTATCGTTTTTTCGGTCTCAACCATAATCATAATTCCTTCGTCAAAATTAGTTACGGCGCCAGCTATGTGGTAAATCCGGTGCAGCCGCACAATAGAATAGCACTTTCCCCGTACCATAATCATTTCATTGCCATTCGGATCGACAAGAATATTATCCAGTGATGGTTTAAAAGATTCCCGAATTGACATAATTGGAATCGTATACCGTGACTGCCCAACTTTTATTGTCATACCGGTAATAATGGCTAATGTTAATGGGATTTTCAAAGTAATCATACTGCCTTTTCCCGGTTCACTATTCACAATAATATTGCCACCAACAGCATTGATGTTTTTCATAACAACATCCATGCCAACCCCCCGACCGGAAAACTCTGTGACTTTTTCATTGGTGGAAAGACCTGGTGAAAAAATAAAAGAATAGATTTCTTTATCCGTAAAATCACTTTCATTTTTATAAAGCAGCTGATTTTCTTTCGCTTTTTTTAAAATTCTCTCTTTATTTAGCCCTTGTCCATCATCCACAATATTGATAATAACTTCATTGCCGGCATTATTGGCTTCCAGCGTAATTTTCCCAACGGGGTTCTTGCCCGCTTTTTCCCGTTCTTCGGGTAATTCAATTCCATGATCGAGCGAATTTCGAATCAAATGCATCAAAGGATCGGAAATATGTTCGATTACATTTTTATCTACTTCTGTTTCTTCACCAATTAAAACCAATTCTGCTTGTTTATTCAGCTTCTTCGACATATCGCGAACAATCCTGTTCATTTTTTGAAATGTCCCGCTGAGCGGTACCATCCGAATCGACATGACACCATCTTGCAGCTCATTGCTGATTTTTTTGAGCTGGCGTGCTGCCTTATAAAAGTTATCCAAATCCAAGCCTTGCAAATCCGGGTTTTCTGTAACCATCGCTTCAGAAATAACAAGTTCACCCACCAGATCCATTAAAATATCCAATTTCGTAACATTGACACTAATCATACTGGGATGACTTACCTCTCGCTCTTCTACTTTGACTATGCTTTTTTCCGGTGGGACTTTTTTGAGCAGCACTTCTTTTTTCGGCCAATAGCTGCATTCCGCAACATCTGTTAATTGATCAAGCTCAAGCTCTTTCAAAAATATAGTTCGATTAAGTAAAACATTAATTTCATCATATTCTTTGCTGGTGGTAAAGCATATATTAAACCCATTTTTACGAATTATATTGGCACTTTCATCATCTTCTAAAATATTATCCGGCAGATAATGCAGTTCACCAACAAGACCTTTTAAATTATTGATCAAAGTATAGGCGCGAATATTTTCCATTTCACAATGATCTTTATACGTAACCCTAGCTTGAAAAACATTTACTGGTTCATCTAAATCAATATAGGAACTGACCGTTTTGGGGGACTCCTGAATTGTTTCCTGTTTAACTGGTAATGTCGTTTTTTCTGGTGGTTCTCCATTTGTTTGCTTTAGCTGCAACAAAAACGACCTTGTTAACTCAATCAAATCCGCAGCAATCGCATCTGCCTTTTCACCAGCTTCCATTTTATCAATTTCCGTCTTAATAAAATCAGCAGCATTTAAAACAAGATCAGTCAAAGTAGAACAATCTAATTTTTCCGGTTTTTTTTCACGTACATAAAAAAATATATCCTCAATAGCATGGGCAAGCGCGGTTACTTCCAAGGCTTCCATCATAGCTGAAGAGCCTTTTATTGTATGCATGATACGAAAAATATCGTTGATTTCTTCTCCGCTGAAAGCACCATTTTTTTCACTTTGAATCGTAATTTGCTCCAATTGTTCTAAATTCTGATTCGTTTCAAAAATGAACATTTCCAACATAGAATCCACAGCATCATCAAGTCCCTTCTTATTCAATTATGGTTCAATAATTTACTCGTCGCGAATAGATTTTCTTCATATGCCACATCTCATAGTCACTAAATTATGAATAATTTTAAAGATAAAGGCACGTTCATTATTAAACAATCCAGTAATAATAAATGCAATAGTATCTATTCACTTCATACGAATTTGTTACATAAAAAATATGTTGGGAAAAGCAATTTTTTCATTTTGTTTATCCCAACATTTATTCTAGAACCAAAAATATTATTTTGAATGCTGTGCAAACATATCTGCCAAATCCGTAGCCGATTTTGTAACATCTTCCGATGCTTTTTCAATTTCTTGTGCAGTTTGTGATAAATTTTCTAATGAATGATCAATATGTTCGATATGTTCATAATTCTTATTCGTCGAAGTAGAAATTTCCATCATTTGGCTTGCACTTATTTTTACAGAGGCTCCAACTTTTCCCATCATAGCAATTTGTTCCGTCATACTACTAACAACTTCGGTGGTCGAATTACTATTTTTTTCAATCAAATCAGCAATCTGATGAGCCGAATCGGCACTTTGTTCTGCCAATTTTCGCACTTCATCCGCTACAACAGCAAAGCCTCTGCCAATATTGCCAGCCCGTGCTGCTTCGATTGCAGCATTTAATGCTAGTAAATTGGTTTGTGCTGCAATTGACGTAATGGTTTCAATAATATTGAACACCGACTGTGAGGTAACATTCAAAACTTCAATCTTCTTTTGGACATCTGTTGTAGCTGAAGAAAGCAGTTCCAGTTCAGCCACAGTTTGATGAATAGACTTTTCTCCATCGATCGCAGTCAACCGTGTTTGATTGGATTCATTTTTAACTTCAGTAGCAGCTGCTTTTATTTTTCCGACAGCTTCCGCCATCTGTTCCGTGGAAGCTGTTGTTTCCTCTGCAGCTGCCGCCAACGTATGCGAAGAATCTTCAATGTTGACTAAAATAGCTTTCTGCTGCTCTAATAATTTTTCTTCAACCACGATTTTTTCTGTCAAAGCACTTGAATAACGATGAACAAATTCCTCCATAACGACTGCTTCCATATAGTCCGTAATCTGATTGAATGCAATAACTACCTTGTATAAATGATTTGTATCACTTTTATAAGCTTGAAAAATATAGGGAAGAAGCGTTTGTTTTAAAGCACCGACACTGAGTAGAAACCAACTAACCGGCAATTGTATTCTGTTATGGACCTGTCCGATTTTATAAATTTTATCCATATGTTCCGGTGTAATATGTATTTCATAAAACAATGGCAAAAAATTTCGAAAGGTCATTTTTAGTTTCTCAATCGATGAATATTGATTCACAAATTTCTCAAATTCATGTACTTTCAACAATCTTGCATAAAAATCTTCCGTAATTGAGTCCAAATTATGATCAATGATCGTTTTCATTTCCCCTAAATATCCTAAAGATTCATTATCCATATGAAGCAGTTCTTTAGCAAGTCGATCTTCTACAGTATAACTCCCTGATGAAACATTTGTTTTATTCTTTGCGAAAAACATAATAATTCCTCCATATATTATAATGCCAATCATATTATCAATTTAAGCCAAAAATCACAAACAAAAATGAGACTATCCTATCTTTCCACAGCCTCATTTTTATTCGGACAATAAATGCCTTTTAAATCTTGAACTTTTGTATTTCATTTTGCAAATCCGCTGCCATTTTCGACAAGTGCGTACTTGCTGATGCTATTTCCTGCATGGATGCCGATTGTTCTTCCGTTGCAGCTGAAACACTCTGTGTAGCTTCAGCTGTTTTTTTCGTTTCTCCGCTGATACGATTCGCCGCAGTAACAACATCTTCCGTTCCACTCGTCAATTCTTCGGTCGCAGCTGATATTTCATTAATTTCATCCGCTACAACCTTAATCATCGTCAATATTTCATTGAAATTCTTGCCAGCCAAATCAACAAGTTCCGATCCCATTTTGACTTCACGTTTACTTTCATTCATAAAATCGACAGCAGTTTTTGTTTTTGCTTGTACATCAACAATGAGTTCCGTGATGTCTTTTGTCGCATGTGCTGATTGTTCGGCCAGTTTCCTAACTTCTTCCGCAACGACTGAAAAACCTCTGCCAGCATCACCAGCTCTGGCTGCTTCAATAGCCGCATTTAACGCTAATAAGTTCGTTTGAGCAGCAATATTGGAAATCAATCCAACAATATTATCGATTTGTTTTGATTTACCCTCCAATTCACCAATTACATCAGCCGTATCATCCGTTCGTTTTTCAATGTTTCCCATCTGTAGAATGGTTTTTTCAATAGCCTTACCGCCTTCGATAGCAGCTGTGGATGTCTTGTCTGTTGACCGGGCAACTTCAACGGTGTTTTCGGTCACCTGGTGAATTCCCTTCGCCATCTCTTCAACAATATGATTTGTTGTAACAGCCATTTCTAATTGCTTTTCAGCACCTTTGGCAACTTCTGTAATAGATACTGCAACTTGATTGGATGCCTGCGCTGATTGTTCTGCACTAGCGGTTAATTCCTGTGAGGCTGCCGCCAATTGTTCGGATGTATTCAATAATTGTTTAATTAAGGTCCGAATGTTTCGATTCATTCGATCAACAGCTTGTGATAATACCCCAAATTCACTTTTATCTTTCATGCTATGCTCTGTCATATCCTGCGAAAAATCGCCTGAAGCAATATCTCCTAAAAATTTCACCGAATCACTTAAACGCATCGTAATTTGTTTTATAATTAATATACCGACAGCCCATCCTATTAGCAATGCAAATATCGTAATAACAATCGATATCATACTAGAACTCGTAACGTCATCCTTTGCTGTTTGTGTCATCTGCTCTGCACTCTGATTGGATTCATTCGAAATCGTCATCAATTTATCAAAAATTTGATCTCCTAAAGGTGCAGATTTTGCCTCAAAGAATTTATAGGCTTCTTCGTTCTTATTTTGTAAAGCCAACGCAATAACATCTGCATTTGATGCTCGATATTGTGTCACAATAGTCTTTACAGATTCCACCTCAGCTTTCTGCTGTTGCGTAAGTGGCAGCTGCTCATATTGCACAATACTATCATCAAAACTCTTCTTTACTTGAACAATATCATTTGACAATTTTTTATTTTCATTAGCATCCGTTGTAACCATCAACGCAAATAAGTCAGCCTGGATTCTTCTCTGAAACAGACGACAATCATATGCCAATTCTATTTTTTTTACGTTGACCATATACAAAGTGTCGATATTTTGACTGCTCTTTTTTAAATTCACATAGCCCAAAGCCCCTATGCCAATAACTGCTATACTGAAAACTGCGATCAAAAAATATAATTTTTGTCTAACCTTGAGATTACTAAACCAATTCATTTTACATTTCTCCTTGTATAATTTTTATGAAAAAATTTCATACTATAAAAACAAATGTTGTTGAATAATCAATTATTCAACAACATTCTTACAGTTACAAATTACATCAAGATTCAATATAAAATATAAAATATAAGATAAAACTTTTGGGGACATTCAAAAAGACCAAAATATTTCTTTGTTAAGTTAGGAAGTTCTATATTCGTTTTTGAAACCCTCTATCTGTGACATGATTAAATAAATAGATTTGTGAATTTCCATAAACTATCATCACACGTTAAGCGTCCAAAATATCGTTACCTTGACAACAAGTTAGTTGGTAACGGCATTCGGTTTACAGTAATCTGGAACAATATTAAGCATTACTCGTTGCAGTGCCTCAATATCATGCCGCATATTCTCGTGCGGTACATTTTTAAAAATATAAATCAAATATACATATAGATTTAAACCCTTTTTTTTTGCAGTTTCTATGATGCTGAAAACAATGGCTCTAGGAACTAAATATATACATCTAAAAAAGACCCAATAGAAAAATCTCTATTGGATCATTTTATCATATTTATAATATATCTGTGATTATGATTGTGAATATACCAGCACTGATATTCATATTTTTGGTGTGACTGGGGAGGTACCATTCACGATGCAACCAATTATCTATGTAGAAAAATGGTCGCGTAATGTCCTTGTTGCTTAATTTATTTTATCATATTTGTATTATAAAGACAAAAGCAATCCTTCCGAATATGGATTGGCAGCACTTATTAAACTACACTTCATAGCTGAGAATCAAAGAACATTTTCTGATTAAGAATAATTCCTCAAGTAGCCTCTAAATCCCCATGAAATGGGGATAAAATCGCATTTAGTAGATAAAATATATACTATTTTTATTTGTCTTGATGTCAGTTGTTATAAAGTTTTTATCGGTTCTTAATGTTAAAACTATGCCCATTAACAATAAGCGTTTCATATCTTTAACGTTTTTGAATAACTTCCGTTCTTCGTTTGATTAAGTAATCCGGTTGGACCCTCTACTTTATATATTCGCACCCATTTCTGCACACTTTGGTAAGCTATGTGAACTGCCCCCCATAAGTTAGACCGAATCCTCTAACGATTGATTGACCGCGCCATTCTTGCTATAGTATAAGTTTTCCCTCGGATAGCCTCTGACAACTCTTTTATATTTTCAATCCCTACTAGCCCCATATTGGAATCACCAATATGTTGAATATCAACACCCAAAATTTTATTTCTAATAGCAATATTTCGAATAACATCAGGTTGGGAACTCTCTTACGAAGTACCTATGGCACTCATTACTAGTTTTCCTTTGGAATGAACATACTCTACTATTTCCCTAATTCTCTCTTCTCTTATCCCATAATAAAATCCTACCGCCGGTACTAAAATAATATCAGCACCAGCATCAATAAACTTCTCTGCTACTTTTAAGTTTACGATTGGTTTGCTGCTAGAATATAAATAGATCAATTTGAAATGAGAAATCCGAAAAATATAGTACAATAAAGAAAATAATTTGGAGGTATCTCATTATGGCAAAACAACATGATCAAAAATTCAAGGAAGATGCAGTAGCATATTATAACACACACAAGGATCTTGGCTTTAAAGGTTGTGCCACTAACATTGGAATCAGGTATAGCACTTTACAGAAGTGCTGAAACAATTTAAAGAAACAGGATCGATTCCTACTCGTGAATCAGGCAAATATGCTTCCAATGAACATGATGAAATTGTACGCTTGAAGCGGGAACTTCGTGACACTAAAAATGCGTTTGATTCTGCGGCGGTCGAATCAAATCTTGTTCCCATTGGCGGCTTTATATGTTATCGTTACAAGGGTCTTGTCCATATGTTACCTCTGTTCAATTTGGTCATGGGGTGACGGCTGATGACCAGTTTCCACTTTGATAATCCGATTATTGCCGGTCCGGCACCGGACTGAAAAACAGTATTCGGTCACTTTCAGCCCGAGTACTGCGAATTGCACTCAATTATATTGTAGAACCGCAATTCCCGGAAGATCTCTGATATTTGATAAATCGACATCAAGCTCCTTAAAATTTTTTGCATCTTTTTCTGAAACAGTTATAAATGTATCGACCGTTCCAAATATGAATCCGAGAATCCTCATCGCTTTCGTCCTGTAGTGCATCGGTATCATGACCGCCGGATTGAGTTGCTTCATGACTTCCGCTGCACCGCTGGCATCCAGTACGGCTCTCCCTCCTATGGGAAGGAGAAGTATATCCACTTTCCCGATTTCATTGATCTGTTCAAGATTCAACAAATGTCCCAGATCGCCGCAATGGCAGACATTTAACCCGTCTATCCTAAAATTATAGACGACATTTTTGCCTCTTTTTGCCCCGGAAACGTTGTCGTGAAAAGTCTGTACACCTTTAATGTCGATTCCTTCCTGCGAAAACACTCCCGTTTCTCTGATAAGCACAAAGTCCCCCTTAACCGCGCCGACATTGTTATGATCGCTGTGATTGTGACTGATTGTGACGATATCCGCGTCAATCTCCGGCAGCTTATAGCCGGACAAAAAGCCGAACATTTTGGAATACGGGTCCATGATGATTTTTGTGCCGTTTTCAGCGGTGAGCATGAAGCAAGATTGACCAAACCATTTTATATTCATGTGAATCTCCTCCTTTTATAAAGCATCGCTCGTATTATTTCTTTACAAATTATAGCTATTTACTTGAATAACTGTCCCATAAAGAAAATTCGCTGCTCAAGTAACGCAATACCATCAAAACCATGTTCATGTTTTATTATTCCACTTTCATATTCCAGCTCATTCCTTTCCTAATGATTCACTCAAAACGGCTTTGTCCCATTTCTTATACACTCTGAAATAGACCCATACAGCGTTGAGAAACATTAATGCGCTGGTGATATAAAAAACATACTGGAAACTGAATCGTCCTGCAATCTGTCCACCTAAAATGGAACCTGCGGCAACTCCCAGATATCCAACCGACATGTTCAATCCGAAAATCCGGCCTGTGAGAAAATCCGGTGTAATCTTTTTAATCATGATACTGACGGACGGTGTTAGTCCTCCCATTGCAAATCCCAATAAAAAGCGAAGCACCAGTAGCTGCCCAGGATTTTGAACAAAAGCCTGGGGAATGTAAAGAGCCCCGGCTACTATCAGTGAAATCATAATTACCTTATGCGTGCCGATTCTGTCAGAAAGTTTTCCCAGCCTTGGGGCGGCGATAATATTTGAAAGTCCTGTAGCCGAGAAAACCAACCCGGAAATCAGTGCAATATGACTGGCGTTGGGGCTTAATTGAGATACATACTGAGTCATAATCGGCTCAATCGAATATAGCCCTATACCCATGACAAAAAAGGTTATCAATATTACGACTGTCAGTTCTTTTTGCGGAACTGAATTCCATATTTCCCTCAACCCTTGTGATTTTTTATCATCTCGGACAAAGGATTCCTGTACAAATCGCAGAGTGATAAAAAAAGCAATCAAAAGGAGCCCACTTATGATGAAAAATACGGCCTGCAAACCCAGCGTAGCTTCTATCAATCCACTGAGCGTAGGTCCCAATAAAGAGCCGGCAACACCTGCGGTTGAAAGAGTCCCTAAGGCATAACCGACATGTTTCCTGTCCGTTTGCGTTGCAATCAACGTGTTACAGGCTGTGCTGTATCCTGTGAAAGCTCCCTGTAACACGCTAAGCGCGATCAGAAAATATACGTTAGGAACGAAACCCATCAGTAAATAAATGATGCTCAGTCCAAGAGCCGCCCGAAGGATCATCGGCTTTCGACCAACTATATCGGCGGCATGCCCCCATATTGGTGAGAATATCGCCGTAATTAGGTAAGTGATTCCGAAAGTAATTCCGGATAACTGCGACACCAACGACGTATTTTGAATACCAAGATGGCGGATATAAAGCGGTAGAATCGGTGCGACTTCGCTCATTCCGATTGCTGCGATAAAAACGCCGATCCAGCACACATACAAATTTCTTTTCCAAATAGGCATAACTTTCCTCCTTCTAAAATAAAATCGACCTTCATTTATCTCTTTATTTTAGAAGGAATAACAGTTGAAAGCCATACACAATTCTAAAATTCATACACATTCTTGCTATAAAATTCTTTTGGGCTTAATCCTTCTATTCTTTTAAATATTCTACTGAAATAGAACTCGTTGGTGTATCCCAACTCATATGCCACTTCTTTCACCTTTTTATTGTCCTCAATAAGCAACTCTTTGGCTTTTTCAATTTTCATTTTATTGAAATACGTAATGATCGGATAGCCCGTTGCTTCTTTGAATTCTCTGGATAGATAGAATGTGGATAATTTTGCTATCCCGGATAATTCCTCTAAAGTAATCTTCCTGTTGATGTTCTGACGCATATATTCTATTATCCGGTCAATCTTCAAAGATATAGCCTGATTTTTGCTCTGCTTTATATTGTTTTGAGAAACCCAAATAAGCAATTGCCGAAGTAATGTTGCTGCAACAAACTCATAACTTGGTCCCTTGTCATCCCAAGTATCCAAGAGTTTTCCAAACAGTTCTTCCAAAGGGGGATAGTCCGTTATTTTCTGAGCAAACGGCTGTCGTAAGATTTGGATATTCTCCCGATAATTCCATGTTCCGTCAGGATCGAGCACCATACGCGAGCCGCTGAAATGCACCGTCATATAATGCTCGGGATTTTCAGCACGCGGTTCAATTGTTTGCTGTACACCCGGAGGAATGTAGAACAGCATTCCCCTTTTTATCGGATATCTGTTTTCTCCAATCACGATATGGCCGTTCCCCTCGCAAACAAAGAGCATTTCGTGGTGCTGCAATGTCCTTGTAACTCCGTACGGAACTCTTACAGGGTCCTTTAATTTTTGCCTGTAACAGTAATGTATTTGACATAATATATCTGTTACCATACTTTCCTCCAAGATCACGTGAATACTCAGAAACTCGTAGTTTATTATAGAAGCATCTAACTCTATTTTATCATATCTGATTATGCTATTAAACCACGAGGTTTGATTTAAATTCACAATGATATAAAAGCATCTAAAATTTTCAGGAAAACACGTTGTTTCGTGTCATTTTGGATTTCTCCTCATATGCGGCAGCCACCTCAGGATAATTCACATCGAAGTCATTTAACAAGATCATGTCTGCACCAAAAGCTTTAGATAATTCAGCACCTGTAATGTTCTCTATTACAGACGGCTTTGCGGCTGTACTCTCAGAAAGAACAACCCTACCGTCACTTTCTTGAATGCTAGTAAGCAATTCATCCTTCGTCATCTTCCTAATGTCTGATGCCTTAGCCCCTATTAACTTTTGAGCCATGAAAATTCCTCCCTTTTATTCTAATAAGTTTATAGCTCCATTTAGTTTAAATTCTGAAATTAGTTTTATTACCTTTCTTTATTTTTTTACATTATCAATAATGAAGTTATTGATATATGTGTTTAATTCTTGTTTATGCTTCCTGGCATTAATGGTCTTAGGGGTTAGTTCAAAATAAGTCATATTTTTGATATTGTCTTTATAGAATAAGCTGTATTCTATCGGGTGGATTACATCGTATTTATTTTGAAAGTATCAGAACAGGAATTAACAGATACGCTAATTCTTCTTTGTTTTTTATAGGAGTATCCTTAGACATGTCCACAAACTTTTGAAAGTATTTAACTGAAGCATTATCATCAAAGTAGCGAGTAAATGTATCAATTGCTTTAGGATAAGTTTCCTCCATTGAATAAAACACAGGATCTTCTTTAAATAGCTGCTTTCCATTTTTCTCAGGCAGGTACTTAAGGAAATTCAAGTCAATTCTTCCAAACAGGCATTTTTATTTCTTACACATCAACAAGAAATAGAATCCACTTATTCATTAAAACAAGAACTAGGACTTTTGCTAAAGGAAAAGGATTCACTTGACTTTCGTTTTCGTAAAATAACGAATGAAATTATGCATTATTCCGATCGGTTAAAAAACATCACCCCTTATAACCCTGTTGAAATCACAATACCTCTTAATTCTTTAATTATTGAAAAATCTTTAAAAGAACTTGCTTTTCGACAAACTACGGGTGCTTTAATTATCGCTATACGTCGACAGACGCAAGTATATGTTGCCCCGCTGATGAAATTTTAGAACAGGAATACCAGATCGTGGTTGTCGGATCACCTGAAATACTTCAAAACACTACACAATTTATCAATTCACAAGCATTTGCTTAATCAGTTCTATTTTTGTGCATACAATGAAGCAGATTTTAAAAAGCAAAAACAGCTTCTATTATTATTTCAACAGAAGCTGTTTTTCATATTCCTTACATATTTATTTCTATATTTTATTCACAAATTTTCTGTTTACAATGCTCAGTTCGGAGCATTAACAAAAGGTTTATTGGATCTTAAGGCTTTTCCATCACTTGTTTGCTAATTGTGTAAGCTCTCGAATCTCTTGATCATTTACCAATATATAAAGATAATCCCCTGCCTGAATTCTTGTATCACCAGTTGGTATAATTTCTCTTTCACCGCGTTTCAAATTAACCACCAGACTATACGTTGGCCATTGAATATTTTTAACACATTTTCCATCCATCAGCGAGCCACTCTCAATAACCAGTTCTAAGATCGTCCGCCGATATTTTATAGCAGCATGCACGGTCTTTTTCTTAGCCAAAGACCGTTCCAGTAATTCATCATAAACTGGTTTGCCATTGAGCATATCCATAACGACATACGCTAACATGGATACAAAAATCAAGGCCAGCATATGTTCAAAGGAACCTGTCATTTCCATAATTAATACACTTCCGGTGACCGGTGCCTTAACCACGGCTGAAAAGTATCCAGCCATAGCAAAAATGATAATATTTGCTGCATAGGCTGGATCTAAGAAGCCCAAAGCAACTGCAACTCCACTAAAAGCACTACCACCCAAAGCCCCTAAAACAAGCATCGGCAAAAAAATCCCGCCGGGACTTCCCGAACCAAAACAAAGCATCGTAAAGAAAAACTTTACCACAAATAAAGTGACAAGCAAACCTAAACTGAACTGCTGCGTAACTAGCAAGTCAACCAACTGATTCCCGCCGCCAAGAACTTGCGGCAAAACAAAGCCCAATAGCCCCGCCACAACAAGTGGCAAAGCAGGCTTGCCCACACCACGCAGCCACGATTGTCCATCATAAAGATCCAATGACTTCAGCAGCACCTTATTAAAGATGCGTCCCAATACCCCAATAAAAATACCTAAAACAAGTAACAGACCATAATACCGTATTGGCATCATTGGTAAACCTGTAATGTGGAAAATTGGTCCATATCCAAAAAACTGCTGAACAACAGCCGTTGAAGTTACGGTAGCCGCAATAGTTGCCATTAATACAAGCGGCGAAAAATTCTTTTGCAATTCTTCCAGACAAAATATAACGCCCGCCAATGGTGCATTAAACGCAGCTGCCAAACCGGCACCAGCCCCACTGGTCAACAAAAATCGTTCTTCAAAGCGTGAGCGACTAAAACTGCGGCTAACACCTTGCCCAATGAATGCTCCAAGTTGCACAGACGGTCCCTCCCGCCCTAAAGACATCCCCGAGCCAATCGCTATCACACCACCAAAAAATTTATAAAATAAGACACGAATCCAGTTCATGTGCATTTTCCCCAGCAAGATACCTTTTATTTGTGGAATACCACTACCCGAAGACTGCGGTTCGATTTGTACAATTTTATAAAGCAAATAAGCGATCGGCAGGCTGGTGCTGAAATATAAAATAACCAACGGCCAATTTTCTATAGTAAAATATTCGTACAATACAGGACGTAAATTTTCTGCTTTTTCAATGAAAAACCGAAATAAAGCAATGATAAGTCCCGTAATTATGCCGACAAGAATACCTTCCATAAACAAACGCATTCGAAAATATCGTCCCATTACAAAAGCTTCCATAGCCTGCGCTAACTTTATTTTTTTCATTAAAACTACTCCCACGATTCAAAAGAGTCCTTCTATCTTCTTTTATCTTACCTACTATTAAGACAGCTATTAAAGGTATCGTATCACACTCAAGCCATGCAAAAACCTTATAAAATACTATTCAAGAAAAATTAGAACATATCTATTTTTGAATCAGATGTCTTTGGTCTTTTAAACACATCTCCATAGCAATGTTCTTAATCCGTAAAACCAGTATACCATAAACATTAATAATACAACATTGCTTATCCATCATGTATTATCGAATCTATAAATTTAATCTGATGCAATATTAAAATCCATCAGATTTTTCACTTTCCTAAAATTATATTAAAGTCTGATACAATATAGTTTGTTTTTATAATTATGCCTATTTGCACCTGAGCAAGCACATGATTATCTTCTTAAAGGAGATTTTTAACCTATCAGCTCAGCCACCCGCTTAACGGGTGGCTTTTAGTTTCGGCTTATGACCTCAATCCACTGAAACGCACAATAAAAGCGCGAAAATCTCCGCGCCATCATTGAATCATATATTAATAAAGTTATCGTCGGATCACGTATTATAACAATCCGTTCAAAGTGGATTTATTTTGGGGCGCCTGGAGGAGTATACCATTCACGATGCAACCAATTCTCTATGTAGAAAAATGGTCGCGTAATGTCCTTATTGCTTAATCTATTCTTTCTATATACTGAATTTCAAGTAATCCAATTTATTTTCAGTGATCACACTACAAAAAACATATCAAAAGTACCTACTGATCCGCATCCTCTTATAATATAATGTTATTTAATTCGTTATATTTGGGATACGCTCACAAACTAAACTATACAAAGTTTTATAAATTTCTGACTCATCTATATTAAGGGATATAAAATAGCATGAATTTTTATTTTTATATAATTCAATTCCGAAAATCATACAAAAATAAAGTTCATGTTAAAAAATACCAGATAAATGATCCAAACGAACTTAAAACCGCTCGCATAAATCAAAAAACAGAATCATATCTATATTTTCAGATCAATCAGCAAATGATAAAATGCCCAATCTAACGTTTAAACAAGTCCATTAAATTTACTATAAGAGCTACCATTCCCCCAGCAATAAGGGGTCCTACAGGCAGCCCCCGAAAGAAACAAACACCTACAATAGTACCAACAATCAATGCCGTTGTTATTTCAGGAGCTTCTTTCATAAAGACAACTCCATGCCCTGCTATCCAAGCTACCGTTATTCCAATAATAATTGCAATTATACCAGTCGGAGCTTTGAAGATCCCCAATACCTCGGCAGTAGATATGCGCCCCTGCGCTAATGGGCTTAGAACAGCAAGTGTTAAAATGATGATGCCCAGATTCATGCCATAACTCTCTATGATAGGAAGCCATGTTACAAGCTCTAATTTTTGAATCAACAGCAGCACCAATGCTGCTATAGCTACTGTATGATTATTACCAATAACAGATAATACTAAAACAACTAATATTGGAAGGCTATCCCAATTCATTTCACCACATCCTTATTGCCTGATTTATCGCAAATAAAAATTTGTAACGATGTTTAAAATTGCCTGTACGTCCTCTGGTGTATCCAAAAAACTACAGCCAAAATTATTGTTCTGTTGCCATATAACAGATGCTGCTACATCAATATTTCCTAACTTTTTTGGTAAATACAGACAAATCAATGAATTAAGTTCTAATGGTTGCTCACTTTTCAGCAATACGCCCTCAGTATTCATGTTTTTCACGATCGCCTCAATATATTGTCCTGATCCATTCATTTTAATTGTCACAGGCATATTGACCTCCGCACGAAGAAAATTTCGTTTTTCTTGTATAACAGCAACACCTTGTTTTTCAAGAGCTTCTTCAATCCACGTACGGTCCCATGCCAAATTAACTATGTCTTCCATTACTTTACGTTCCATATGGAACTTAGCTTTGGCTTGTTCAAGTAAAATTTCAGCATCACTTGGGTTAATGACAACAACGCCGTCTTCATCACCAACTA
>Ga0302188_10001878_pt1 | contig 15889 bp, 18 predicted proteins | sample II_Bog_E2_1_FD_198783 | JGI IMG/M metagenome (GOLD analysis project Ga0302188, IMG submission 198783) | Peat permafrost microbial communities from Stordalen Mire near Abisko, Sweden - II_Bog_E2_1 | ecosystem: Environmental > Terrestrial > Soil > Wetlands > Peat | place: Sweden: Abisko...
GAACAAGTTAAACAAAGCCTGAATAATTTATCGGGCCTGAACCGCTCATTAAGGCTGGTTAATTTTGAAAGCAAAATAGCCGGGAATCCTGAGAACCTGAGTTATGCTTTCTACAAGATTTTCAAGGTAATATTTTTGCTGGAACCGTTAATGTTTACCACTTCAGTAAAACGCATCAATAAATACCGAGGTGATATCGAGGTACTTTATAAATATGTGGCAGAGATCGATTCGCTTATCGCGATCCTGTCGGTGAGGGCTGGTTTGCCGCATTACAGCAAGCCTGTTTTCTATACAGATAACCTGCGGATGGATCTTAGTGACATGTTCCATCCATTGATCTATAACTGCGTGCCCAATTCAATCCATACCCGGACGGACGAAGGCGTTTTGATCACCGGCTCCAATATGTCGGGCAAAACCACTTTTATCAGGTCTATCGCTTTAAATACACTACTGGCCCAAACTATTTATACCACCTGCACGTCCGAATATAAAGCGCCATTGCTAAAAATTCAAACCAGCATTCGCACCACTGACGACCTCGGTGAAAATAAAAGCTATTTCCAGGCGGAAGCATTGTCCATCCTGGATATCATCAACCAGAGCGGGGGCGATGAGCCGGTTAAAAGTTTGGTAATTATTGATGAAATCTTCCGGGGCACCAATACGATTGAACGAATCGCGGCAGCAAAATCAGTTTTGACTTATTTGACCGATAATAAAAACTTTGTGTTTGTGTCCACTCACGACCTTGAACTGGCGGAGTTGCTGGATAATGACTACGCAGTATATTCATTTGAAGAATCGGTAAATGATACCCGCCTGGTGTTTGATTATAAAATGAAGACCGGCGTACTTAAGAACAAAAACGGTATTGCCATTCTGGAAACCATTGGCTACCCTGAATCTGTGGTTGAGGATGCTTATATTGTGAGTGAAGAGTTGAAACGGAAATATTCGATGTAATTGAATAATTTCGGAATTCGGCTGTTCAAATTCGGATTTACTATTTCTTACTTCCAGGTGGCACGCGACTAGTAAATTGAAGTTATGGCTTTATCAGAATAGCATAAACTATTGGGAAGAGGTTATGTAAAATAGTGTAAACCCAACTTTAATACATAGATCTGTAAATAACTCATTATAAGACTATTGCAAAATGCAGACCTAAAAATGTGTAAACCATGTGTAAACCATGCGTAAACCCTTTTCGGCTTTTTTTGCGTTCAATAAACTTTTAGATTGACACGACACCAGAGCCTTGCAAAAACAAATATGAAAATATTATTTGCAGTTATTATTACTTTTACAATCGCCTCGACTGCGGTTGGTCAACCATACCTCATCAAACAATCGGGGTGGCAGCAAAAAATCAAAAAAAACTATTTCCTTGCCCCTCTTTTCTACGGCATAAAAAGAACTCCGGCCCAAAAGGAAAATGAAAATGAAATCGCTGGAAACCTTACAAAAAAATACGGTAGCGTAAATTCAGCCTACGTTCAATCTTTGATAACAGGCTGGAATTATTTTTATATCGGCAAAATTGACAGCGCAATAATGAATTTTAACCAGGCATACCTGATCGATAAAAATAACCTGGAGACTTATTTGGCTGTTGGTTCAATTCTAACTTTTATTAATGGAAAACCAAGTGATGAACTTATTAACAAAATAGAATCAATGAATAAAGTTTCATCAGGTTGGGATTTGATGGCTTTTTTTGGTGATAGCATATTTTTAGAACAGCTTAAAATAATTCAACAAAAAAATCCGGTAAACAATTCATTAACGAAGTTTCTGAAAAATCCAGCCGGCCCCTATCTGGTAGATTCAGGTAAATATATTGTTATAAAAGTAATATACGACAATCACGAAGGCGTATACAAAATGGGAAGGCCCGCAGGTTTATGGGCAGACTATTATGATGACAACCATAAACGAGTAATGCGTTATTATACGATTGTTAACGGAAAAGAGAGCGGTAAAATAACTGCCTATCACAAAAACGGAAAGCTCATGGCCGTCTTTAATAAAAGCAGTAATGGTGATATTGACGGGGAATATAAAGTTTTTGACTATAACGGAGAATTAGTGCGAATAGAATATTGGCATAAAAATTCTGCTGATAAAAAAGACTTCAAAATTTTCAAAGAATGGGAAGAAGATGGGACAATCACATACGAAACAGTTGATAATCAAACCAAAGAGTTCATTTGGAACGACGGAAAAAAGGCCTTAAAAGAATAAAATCAAGAACCCACCGGGGATGGAAAACGTTGCGCATCAGCCTATAAAACTCCCGTTCAATTATAGGCTTACCCGATTCCTCAATACCCGCAATTCCTCCTGCATTTGTTCAACGCGCTCCAACAGGTGCGTAATAGCTTCAATCCCCGCCACATTTATCTCCAGTTCATCGTGCAGCCTGATCATTTTCTCCAGTTTTTGCAGGTCGCTTTCCGGTAGATATGGTGTTTGGTCAACAACTTCCAGGTGAAGTAATCCGGCTTCGCTTAGTGAGTTGATGAAGGTATATTCAACTTCCTGATAGGTACATATGGTGGTTATTGCTATTAAATTTTCCATCGTTTTGGTCATTGGTCATTAGTCATTGTGTCATTAGTGCCTGTGGCTATCTGGATACTTTCTACCTTTCAGCTTTCGCCTCTGCCAGCAATTTCTTCAAACAGTTTTTTCTGCTTATCGGTAAGGTTTACCGGGATCTGGATATTATAAGTAACATACAGGTCGCCAAATTCGCCTTCTTTTTTATAAACCGGCATTCCTTTACCTTTCAGCTTAACCTTCGTTCCGTTCTGGGTTTCGGGTTTTACTTTTATTTTCACTTTGCCATTCAGGGTATCAATGGTTACTTCGCCGCCAAGAACTGCGGTATACAAATCAAGTTTAGTATTAGCAAACAGATCGTTCCCAACGCGTTTAAACCGGGGATCATCATCTATTGCAAAAGTAATAAACAGATCGCCGCCCGGTCCGCCATTTGCGCCCGGCCCGCCATGCCCTGGAATTTTTATGATCTGCCCGTTTTCGATCCCTGCCGGAATAGTTATCCTGATGTTTTTGCCGTTAACCGTTAGGGTTTGTTTATGGGTTTCGCCAACATCCTTAAGGCTTAAGCGAAGCGATGCATTAAAGTCTTGCCCGCGAAATTTAGCTTGTCTGCCACCTGCCTGCCTGCCTCCCTGCCCGAACATCGATTGAAAGAAATCAGAGAAATCTTCACTTCCAAAGCCTTCGGTGCCGTAACCTTCAAAGCCTGCACCCTGCCCCCCCGAATAAGCGCTCTGCTGCCGGCTGCGCTGCTGCTGTTCATATTGTTCGTGTTCCTCACCATGCTGCCAGTTCTCGCCGTATTTATCGTACTTTTTCCTTTTTTCGGGGTCGCTCAGCACTTCATTGGCTTCGTTTAATTGCTGAAACTTTTTGTTGGCTTCAGCATCATTAGGGTTTAAATCAGGATGATATTTGCGCGCCAGCTTGCGGTAAGCATTTTTAATATCCTTATCTGTTGCGCTTTTCGCGATGCCCAATACCTGGTAATAGTCAATAAATGCCATAGGAGAATAATAAACGCTAATTGATTTAAACTCGATCAATAACGGATTGTTTTATTTAAATCGTTCGGTATATCAAAAATAAAAATGTTCAGGGTGTTAAAAAATGTATTCAATCATTTTAATCGGCCGGCTATATCACTTTTTTTTACCGTAGGCCTTTAAAAACAATTTTACTTTTAACTTTACCATTATGGATGAAAATATTTTCAGGCAATTTGCCGACATTGATGCTAAAGAGATCGCCCCGGGTTTTTTTTCTAAATTGATTCATACCGCTAACAATACAATCAATTTTATTGAAGTAAAAGCGGGTTGCAGCATCCACCGCCACAGGCATATGCACGAGCAATGTTCTTTTTCGATTGAAGGTAAATTTGAAATGACCGTTGACGACGTCGCCCAGGTACTGGATTCCGGAATGTTTGCTATTATCCCATCCAATGCCTGGCATAGCGGCATTGCGGTTACCGATTGTAAACTGATAGACATTTTCAGCCCCGTAAGAGAAGATTACAGGGTTCTTTAGATAAAACAAAAAACCCCGCATTGAGCGGGGTTTTTTGTTTTAACGCTGATCATGATGAATGTGATGATGGCGACGGTGATGCCTATGATGGTGATCCTGTGCCATGGCGCTGCTGAATGTTCCAATGGCTATAACTGCCACCAGTAATGCTTTTAAGTACTTCATAACTTTTGTTTTAATTTGATTTTATTGTTTTATTACAAATTAAACCTTTATTTGTTCAAAAGGTTTAGCCTCATCAACAATAAACTGAAAATGTTACAATTCATATTAATAAAAGGCATTCATGCGATAAATGATTCAAATTCTTGTGCTGCATCCCCAAAAAAGTTTAGGTTTGTTGTTTTCCAAGATACTTTATGCCAGTAACGATAGCGTTAAAAACCGACGTCCATGAACTTAATCTGTTAGTAAACAGCGCGTACCGCGGCGAGTCCTCCAAAAAAGGCTGGACCACCGAAGCCAACTTGTTGCAAGGTTTAAGGATTGATGAAGAAACCCTTTATGCCTACTTTGAAAATCCCGATATCACTATTTTGAAAAACACGGCAGAAAATGGGCTAATAACCGGCTGTGTTTATCTTGAAAAACGTTCGCCAAAAGTTTATGTAGGTATGTTCAGTGTTTCGCCATTACTACAGGCAAAAGGGATAGGACGCCAGTTGCTGATGGCAGCTGAAGACTATGCCCGCCAGCTTGCTTGCAATACTTTAACCATGACTGTGATCAGCACCCGCCACGAACTCATTAGTTGGTACCAGCGCCGCGGTTACCAGCCCACCGGGGAAACTTTACCCTTTCATCATGATAAAAAATTCGGTAATCCAAAACAACCTATCGACCTGATAGTTATGGAAAAAATTGTCTGAAATACTCATTTTTCTTCAAAAAAAACCCTTCCGGGTGCAACCTTCCCAAAATTCTGTCGTCTCATAACACAGATGATGCAGAAATTTTTTATTTAGATGGAAGAGATTCATCCGCAATTAAAAGAATTCATAGTTGATTACTGTACCAGATACAAGATCAGGGAAATTGATCCCTGTGCATTGAACCTTGATACCAGCATTGACCTTGACCTGGATATTGTTGATATAGAAATTGATCTTTTCCTCGCTGAATTTGCAGAAACATTCCGCGTTGACCAGTCTAAATTCAGCTGGTATAAATATGGTTACCCGAAAGGATCGGCAAGTGTCAAGGTTTTAAAAACAGTTTTCGGTCATAACTCACCCTGGGTAAACCGATTATCGAACCGCATCTATAAACCAAAATTCAGGGTAAGCAACCTGCAGGACGCCGTACGAACCGGTAAATTAATATAAAGCCATTGCGGGTTACGAAGCATCCCTGCTTTAACGAGCGATAAATGCATGGTCAGCTTGCAACGGTCCGGCGTTTAAAGGGAAAGCTGGTAGCCCGCAATGGCATTTTTATTTTCCACTAACAAACGAAAAACCACCCGCTTTATGATCAGGTAAATGATAAATAGCCTACATTTATTTTTTAAACCAATTTATACCGACAAATTATGTTTAGGCACTACTGCGTCATATTTGTATTATGCTTATTTTTCTGCACCAAAACCTTTGCTGGTAAAATCGTTACGGTAAACTCTCCGGACGCTAAAATCAGATTTACATTAAGTACATACAAGGAAGGACTGTACTATCGTGTAACCTATAAGAACGTTTTAATGGTAGATAATTCCAGGCTAAAGCTTAGTTTTAAGGAAGGCGGCACATTTAATAATAACCTGGCTATTTCATATGCAAAACCTGAAAAGATAACCGAAGTTTATGACCTTTTGATTGGTAAAACAAGCAAAGTTCATAGTGAAAGTAACCGGATCATAGTACCAGTAACCGAACAAACCGGGCTCAAACGCAAAATGAATATTGAGGTGCGCGTTTTTAACGATGGTGTGGCCTTCCGGTATGTGATTCCTGAGCAAAAGCAATGGGCAGATTCGGTAAAGATTACGGATGAGACTGACTCGTTCAATCTTACCCAAAATCCTGTTGCAACCGTGATGTACCGCATTAATTATACCACATCTCACGAAGGTCTGTATACCAGGATAAACCTTAACGACCTGAAAGCTGACACTTTGATGGATATGCCCGCGCTGTTTGAATTCCCGAACGGGAGCTATATGGCGATAACCGAAGCGAATTTGCATGATTATGCAGGTATGTACCTGATGAAACATAACGGGGTGCTGGAAAGCAGGCTCTCTCCCCTGCCCCATCAAAGCGAAATAAAAGTAAAAGCGACCCTGCCGCACAACAGCCCCTGGCGGGTAATGATGATCGGCGACAGGCCAGGCGCATTTCTGGAATCAAATATCCTCACCAATTTGAATGCACCTTGTAAAATAAAGGACCTATCGTGGTTAAAACCGGGTAAAACTACCTTTCCCTGGTGGAATGGGGATGTGGTACCTGATACCATCAACGCGCCTGGCAATAACTATGTAACCAATATGTATTACGTAGATTTTTGCGCCAAATATGGTATTGAGTACCACTCGGTTGTTGAATATGGCCTGCATGAATGGTATGTAAACGATGGCGCCGGTTTTCAGCCGGGACCGCATGCCGATCCTTCAAAAGCAGTACCCGGACTCGATATGCAGCAGATTTGCGATTCCGCGGCTAAAAAAGGCGTTGGTATAAGGGTTTGGGTACATTTTTATGCATTGTACCCAAAGCTGGACGAAACCTTCGCCCAATATGAAAAATGGGGCATTAAAGGCCTGATGTGTGATTTTATGGACCGGGACGACCAGGAAATGGTAAATATGCAGGAAGAAATACTACGTAAAGCGGCGCAACACCATTTGCACATCCAGTTTCACGGCGCATATAAACCAACCGGCGAGAGCCGCACCTGGCCCAACGAATTTACCAGGGAAGGAACGCTGAACTATGAGAATGACAAATGGAGCGATTGGGTTACCCCGGACGCCGATGTAAATGTGGCTTTTACGCGCTTGCTGGCAGGATCAACTGATTATCATTTAGGTGGTTTCAGAGCCGCATCGCCGCAGCAATTTAAAATACATTATACCCGCCCGTTTGTGATGGGCACCCGCTGCCACATGCTGGCCATGTATGTAGTACTGGAGAATGCTTTGGGCATGGTTTGCGATGATCCGGAAGCTTATATCAACCAGCCGGGGTTTGATTTTATCCAAAAGGTGCCCACTACCTGGGATGAAACACATGTAGTTGATGCTAAACCTGGCGAGTATTTGGCTATAGCAAGGCGCAAAGGGAATGATTGGTATCTCGGTGCGATCACTAACCATGCGCCACGCACAATATCAAAATCTTTTGATTTTTTACCTGAAGGTAACTATTCTGCTGAGATATGGAGCGATGCCCCCGATTCGGATCCTGATTTGAACCATTTGGTTAAAGTGGTAAAATACGTTAATAAACACACTTTAATGACTATCGTACTTGCCGGCGGTGGCGGGCAGGTAATGCATATTTATGCAGATCCTGAAAAGAAATAGTTTTATTTATTTAGGATTTCGGATTTAAGAATTTTTGAAGATTTAGAGCACAACGGGGAGTTTTTTTCTCTCATACTCCTGCACAAATCAATAAAAATTAAAACAATCATAATTTCGAAACGGCGCAGCCCTCTTGAGCACCTCAAAAAATAAACAATAGCGAAAAATCGGAATTCCGGAATTCCGAAATTATAAATCAGTAACCCTTGTGTGTACCCTTTTTACATAGTTCCGTATATCAAGTACTATACCGGCAAATACATAAAATATCAGGGGAAATCCTACTGCCAGGAAAGAGGAGTAGATAAAAAACAACCTGATCTTGCTGATCGAAATATTAAATTTTTCGCCAAGATAGGTACATACTCCAAACGAGTATCTTTCAAAAAAAGTTAATATCCTTTGCATCATATCAAGCCAACTTTAAAATTTTATTACCAATGCCGCATTGCAGGCACCTCTTATAACTGCAATAATTATTTTTCAATTCAGTTAAAGCCTGCGATTCGAAGGCTGTTTTAATTTTCACCCCTAAATTACAAAAATCTGTCACAATTTTATTGTTTTCGCAGGGTAAATGTTCCAGCAATTTCAAACTCCGGTTTATAAAAGGTTGCAATTGTTGGCTTTTTCCATAACTAAACAAAAATAAGGCGATTGTATTTAAAAGCAAAATATCAACCGACGCTTCGCCCATATTTTTTGAAGAAGATGATGAAATTTTATCAAAACGGTAATGATCATCCCAATATGGGTTCACTTTTACTTCGGAAAACAGTGCCTTTAGCGCTTTTACGTCTTTTATCTCCAAAATTTTTGAAAACAGATGATTTGACCGAACAATCAGCGCAGCAAATTGGGCCAGCCTTATATCCGGAAAATTTGCAGGCCGCAACCGCATATACTTCCACAAATGTTTTTCAACGGGGATAAGTTTATATTTTTTTTGCAGGAAACTGTATTCTTCTTTGAGTTTCAACGGGTATTCATCTTTAAATGCTTCTCCCAAAAATCCCGCCTGCCCAAATACCAGGGCATCAATCTGCATGGGGTTATTTTTGTGTTTCGCCAATATATTTTGGGGCAGAGACCTCGCCAGCAGTTCAAAAGGAACCGCGTTGGTTTTGAAACCAAAATTCGCTGCCAAAAACTGATAAAAAGTCTCTTCCCAATCGCCCCGGTTAACATTTAAAGCCGAGGTTACTGCGGCAGATTTCTTTTCGAGCCGTTCAACCAATACCCTGGTGAGCCAGTTATGCAGCGTCAGGCTATCCACCGAACCGATGCTGGCCTCGCAGGGAATGATAGATTGTTCGCCAAATATCAATTTGTGGTATCGGCTATATAGTTCATCAGGGATCCGGTTTTGCAGTTCGAGCGTTGGCACCCGGCGTCCGTTTGGCAATATCAACGGCACATCGTCGCGGTAAACTACATGCAGTACCACATTTTCGTATGCATTATCCGTTGTATGCCCGTGCTTGTTCCAATCAGATGATGCCAAATGTACTTCCACATTCCCGGCCCACACGGTTTCCCCAATCCTGATCCTTGCATTTTCAAAATCAGGACCGGAATCTGAATTATGCATCCCTGCCGAAAATACTTCCAGTTCCTCGCCATCATTGGTACGCAAATCAGCCCGGTCAAATAACCGGAATTTCCAAACGTAATGAAGAAAATCTTCGGGAAAAAGCATGACTTGATGAGGTTAGCGGTTAGTTAAATTGATTAAGTTAAAATTACAGCCATTGGCTAAAATAGCAAGATTAATTTTAAATAGAAAACAACCTGGTTAACTATTCATTAATCACTTCCATTAACCAATTGCTATAACATTTCCGTCAGCTCATCAAAACGGCTAATAGTGGCGATCTGCCCCCTATCAACTACGCCGAAACCGTAGTTAGCAAAAATAAACGGAACACCCGCCTTACTTGCTGAATTGTAATCTCCGGCCGTATCTCCAATATAAACAGGTTTTTTAAGCTGATAATCGTTCACTATATCTTTAATATTTTCAGCTTTTGGGTTACCTTTTGTTCCATAACATTGATGTCCCAAAAAGTAATGCTCCATACCGCTTAATTTCAAAAAAACTTCGATATAACCGTTCTGGCAATTACTTACAATAAACAGTTTATATTTTCCGGCGAGGTAGCTCAGGGTTTCATCAAGCGCTGGGTACAACTCACCGCCACGGGTATGCAATATTTCCAATTCGCTTTTGGCACAAATAGCCTTTAGCTCGTTTCGCTTTTCAATATCAAGATAAGGGAATAAGGTATCGAAAATAACATCGTATGCCATCCCTGTTATCGATCTCACCTTTTCCTGCGTCATTATTTCATCTACGTAATCCACCTGATCTATCGCGTTCTGCCACGCAACAGCGACATTGCGGGTACTATCCCAAAGTGTACCGTCAAGGTCGAAAATGATACTATCAAATTTTTTTTCTGTAAATATGCCCATTAACCGCTGATTTTCATCAAAAGTAACAGATTTTTCAAACAGAGGCGAAACCGTGAGCACAAATGTAAATCACGTTATACTGTCAATCCATATCAATTTGTTGGAAAATATCATTTTACCGGTAACTAACGGTTAATTTTTTGAACCCAATGTCACTTAATTTTCATTTTTAAAAACAGTAAGGCAGGAGTTTTGCCGATACAAAAAAAAAGCTTTATCGGGGTTTTAGTTATTGAAAAAATACTAAACACAAGAAAACTTTAAAAAGCACGTAAAACTACGCATACAAAAAGGGTATTTTTCCGCTTGATGTTAAAATTTTTTCTAACTAAATTTGAATTAAAGCATTGCTTATTAAGCATTATTTTAGTAACTGCCTTAAATATATCTCACTATGAAGCATCTTTTACTCTATTTTCTGTTTTTTGTTGGGGCGGCATTTATCTTTATACAATGCGCAAAACTCTTCCCCTCCAAAAATAAAACTGAAAAACATCAAATAAAAAGTCAGCCGGAAACCAACCTAAGCAGGGTAAATAAAAAATACAAAACAGCGGCAATTACAAGCGGCAATTAAACTTGCGTTCGGGAATTTTTGACTTAAAAGTTGTTGAGTGGCGTTCGCAAGATGAATTTCTCAACGAATCGTTCTGATTCAGTCTGAAATGACCTTTAAGAATTATTGCCTTTTAAAAACCTGATGTCGGTTAAATAAAATCTGCATAAGTTATAAAAACAGGATGGTGTTTTTAATAACTTATATTATCATATCCCTTTTAATATTCACTAGTACATTTATACTACTTGTCGATTTCTTTTAACCCGGCCGGGATTTTTGAGAGAAACAGACACTGAATTACAAGACGTGAATAAATAACTAATTGAATAGTGATTTTGAGTAACGTTTTTCTAATATTTAATACTTTATAGAGTGATAACCCAGCATAAAAACGACACACACCGGCAGTGCAAGCAGAACAAAAACCCTTGCCATTTGCATGCTGTTTGCATTTCCTTCAACGAATACATTGTATAAGTCGGCTTTAAAATTGTTTAATTTGTGCTCCATGATTTTTTAATTTATTTATCAAATAATTTATCAGTAAAATATAATTTATCAAATTATGCCTCTTCTACGGCACGGAAAATAATAAGGTTACATTACCGATATAAAAAACTTAAAAAAAAGGACATTAACGCTAAAAACACGACGGGATGCTGGTATTTCCCTGAGGAAACAGCGTTTTTAGTGTATAAAAGGAGGATATTGCAAGAAAATTAATATCATTAGGAGGCAAAAATCAAATGTTCAAAAACTACGCTTTTACATGCGGCCAGGCATTCATTGCGAATAATAACGGGTAACTCTTCTTCGTTTTTAAACCTGAAAACCGCAACTCCACCTTCAAAATGATACTGGATCTGATGTTGCAACCAATGATTTATTATTTGTTTTTCCATTGGGTTACTCACCAGCCATGCATAATTTTCTTCTATTTGCCGGATGCACCCTGTAAACCGCTCAATTATTTCTAAACAGGCGACTGCATCTTCGCCTATGTACAGCACATTATCAAAGGAAACGCAATTGTTAAAAAGCAGCTGGTTCATATCAAAAAGTTTATGCCTGCAATTTATGCAGGGTAAATGAAATTATAATGAAAGCCTTAAAAGGCCCTGCAATTGTTACAATAGGTACAGATTTGAACAAAAATATCGGCGCCTTTTTATTTGTGCAGGGAAGTTTCGTCGCTGCTAGCCTCCTGATGATAGTGCAAACCAGGCGTAAGCCAAAACAACAAAATAACCCTCGAATACCTGAAGTTAAATGGAGATAAAACCACTCCGGTGGTTAATATAATACCAAGGTATAACCACGGATTTTTGCTACCACCTGTTAAAACACTTATAACGACAGCTAATGTTATCATTTCGGCGACAAACATGGCATAGCTAATTAACATTGCCACATAAAAATAGCCCGGTTCGCGTTCAAAGGTTAAGCCACAATGAGGGCATGTTTTGTTCATTACCTGCGACTTAAAACCATACATCGGTACAGGAAACATTTTCCCTACCCGGCACCTTGGGCAGCGGGCGTGCATAAAAGCCGGCATTGCCGGTAACGGGATGTTTTGATTATTCATGACGGTGGTAATCTATTATTTCTTTTCTGAACTCTTCAGGCGTTTTACCCTCAGATTTTTTAAAAAACTTGGTGAAATAGGAGTTATCACTAAAGTTTAGCATAGAGGCTATTGCGTTAATATTTAACTTTGGGTTTGTAAGTAACCGTTTTGCTTCCAGCATCATACGGTCTCTGATAACTTCTCCGGCTGACCTTCCCAGCAGATCTTTACAAATCGCATTTAGATGATTAGGGGTTATGTAAAGTAAATTGGCATAGTCCTTGGGCAATTTTATCCTGGCATAATGTTCACCCGTCAGTTTTTGAAAATTACGGAGCAGTGTTTGATTGTATGATGCAGGTCCCTTGTCGGCACTTTTTCTTGTTACACGATCAACTGTAATAAATAGTTGTAGCATTAATACCTTGATCATATCAGTTGCAGCTGCTTCTTTACGCTCGGCTTCGTTTATAATTGCTTCAAACAGATCAACTATTTTTTGATGAAGTTGTTCCGGCAGGTCAATAACAGCAGTTCTCATATCATCTCCAAAAAAAGAAAAGCTATCATGGTATGAAGGGTTTAATAAAAACGTCTGGAAGAAAGAGCCTGAGAAATTAATAATGTAGCCATCGGTAAAACCATCAAAGTTCCATGAGTGCACCTGTCCCGGTACCATAAAATATATTTGATATGGTTTCAGGCAAAACTTTTCAAAATCGATTGAATGACTGCCGGCGCCTTCGGTAAAAAGGACCAGATGATAAAAAGAATGCCTGTGTGCGGCACTGAGGATTTTATGATGAGCTAAATAAGGTGCAAAACGGCTGATAAGTATCTCATCATCCCTAAGATCGGACAATGTGCGTATATCATATATTGGTGTGCCTCGCATAGCACAATGATAGGCAATCTATTACCATTATAATGGTAGTTTAGATAGCTTTTGTGGTGTTATTCAATTATCTGTAAAACCGTGGGTGATTTTTCAAACGCATCGGTTTGCGGCGCCCACTTTTGAATAACATTTTCCAGTCGCTCAATTGTAAATGGTTTGCTGATAAAATCTTTCATTCCAGCCCGTTTGCACTTGTGCTCATCTTCGCTCATTACATTGGCCGTCATTGCAATGATCGGGGGAGTGCTTCTTTCATATTTTTTAATAATAAAAGCAGCAGCCTCCAAACCATCCATTTCGGGCATTTGTATATCCATAAAGATAAGATCATATTTTTTTGTCGCCTGCATCTCAATTGCCATTTTCCCATTATCGGCTATATCAATGTTATAGCCAATTTTGCTAAACGTTTTTTTGGCAATCAGCTGGTTCATCTTATTGTCTTCGGCCAGTAATATTTGAAGTGGCCGATATTGATATTCTTCATTTTGTTCAGATTTAACGCTAGCTACTTTGTTAAAAGAAGCAACCGGCAATGGTAAACTAAAACTAAAAACAGAGCCTTCGGTTTCTTTGCTTTCCGCCCAAATCCTGCCGTTCATCATTTCAACCAGCTTTTTACAGATCGAAAGACCCAGCCCGGTACCTCCATATTTACGCAAAGCGGTATTGTTGACCTGGGAAAACGGTTTAAATAACTGCGCCAAAGCCTCTCCGCTTATGCCGATACCGGTATCTTTGACGTTAAAGGTAACCTGCTGCATATTACCGGGTTTGTTAGTTGCCGAAACCTGAAGAGCAACGAATCCTTCGTCGGTAAACTTAATCGCATTTCCTATTAAATTCACCAGTATTTGCTGTAAACGACTCTCATCCATTTTCAAATATTCAGCAACACTTTCATCTACAGTATATTGCAGACCGATCTTTTTCCCCGGAGCCGCTACTCCGGGCTGACTTATTTCAAACACCGTTTTAATACAACCCCGCACATTAACAGGCCTGGGATGCAGCGTAAGCTTGTCTGCCTCGATTTTCGATAAGTCGAGAATATCACTGATAATATTGATGAGCAGATTGCTGCTGGATTGAAGTGTTTGCAACAGTTCTTGCTGCTCCGGAGACAAGTCTGAGCGCGATAATAACTGGGCAGCCCCAATAATTCCATTTAATGGCGTACGGATCTCATGGCTCATATTTGCCAGAAAGTTCGATTTTGCTACTGTCGCTCCTTCTGCCTGGTCTTTGGCAGCTGATAGTTCTATTTGAGAGGATTGTAATTGCTCGCTTTTCTTAGTTAGTCTTAATTTGTCTTTTTCATGGCTCCGCTTCAAAAAGCTGATCAATAAACCGGCGAACAAAATATTGGACAAAGCTGCTGAAATGATATCCTTTTCTTTTTGTCCCTTATTTTCCGGCGGGATAGTCAAACCGGGAAAATGCTTTTCCAGGAAATAGCATCCCAAAAATACAAGCATTAAAAAACCGATAAAAAAGAGGTGATACTTTCGTTTCAACAAAATAATGATCAATACCACCAAAAAGACCCCGCAAAGTGTTGAAGATCCTTCAATACCGCCGTTGTAAAACCACCCGGGTATAAATGAAAGAATCCCCAGGGTAATAAACCCTACCGACATATTTTCCTTATACCCGATATACCTGCTTTTATAAAAAGCGACAACACACAAACTGAGGATAAATACCTCAACCATGATTAAATTAATGGGGAAAGCCAATACAATATTATTGATAAGCCCATAAATAACGTTAATACCTAATAGAAGGCAAATTGCGTTGAAAAGCTTATTTTCCAATGACAGCTCCGTATTGTCAAATCCAACAAAATGACTGATTTTATTTAACAGTTTCAGCAGGTTACTTTTAACGAGTTTCATTTGCATCGTGTATCTTCTTTCGAAATAACAGGACCCTGACTAAGTATAGCTTTGGAAAAAAGGGCCAGGGATTCGATCACTTTTTATGGTTGATTTTTTAAACATTTAAAATGTTAATTGGGTAAAATTAACATTCCAAATTCAAAAATCCGGCTCAGCAATTTTTAATTATCATTACCAGGCCATTATGGGATTGAGATTAAAATCGGCTGTTGCGGCCGGAATAGTATTGTTCTTGTTCCAATCTTCTATATCAATCAGGCCTGGCATAGTTTGATAGTGCCTGTCATCTTTTGAACACCTTACGATATATCCTATATCGTCAACCAGGGAGATTACAGGCCGCGCACCACACTCCTTACATAACTTACAATAAATCGATCCCGGTATATTTACATAACCCCTCATGCTCCTTTTTACGCCGCTTTTTAGAAATAAGTTGCTAAAAATCCAGAATTTTTGGTTAACTAACTGAAATTATGATATTTATCGCAGAATTGTTACTGAACCGGCAAGGGGCTTTTTGCCATTTTTCAGATCGATAACATAATAATACGTTCCCGGTGCCAATTGCTTGCCATTAATAGTGCCATCCCAGGCTTTGGAATAGTTAACTGAATTATAAACCCGCGCGCCGTAACGGTTGTAAACAGAGATGGAGCATCCCGGATATGACTGTAGCGCACTGATATTCCACAAATCATTTATACCATCGCCATTGGGCGTAAATGCATTCGGAATGGTAACAATACACTGGCTGGTTGGGTTTAAGGTTATGATTACAGCGTTTGAAATTGTTACAGGGTTTATCAGGCATTTACCTGTACTTGTTAATGAACAGGTAACAATATTTCCATCA
>Ga0302188_10001880_pt1 | contig 15865 bp, 7 predicted proteins | sample II_Bog_E2_1_FD_198783 | JGI IMG/M metagenome (GOLD analysis project Ga0302188, IMG submission 198783) | Peat permafrost microbial communities from Stordalen Mire near Abisko, Sweden - II_Bog_E2_1 | ecosystem: Environmental > Terrestrial > Soil > Wetlands > Peat | place: Sweden: Abisko, Stordalen...
TACAGGTTCATGTATCGGAGAGCTATTCATTACTTTTGGATTTTCAACCAATTGCAATGTTGGAGTGGTTTTGGAAACTGAAACAACATTGTCCCAAAAAACTCTTAATTTCTGAGCCTGCGTTTTTGAATTTAGTGACAACGCAATAATAAACGCCACTAAAATATATTTTGAAATTCTCATATTGATTTGATATATAATTTTAAACGAATAGTAAACTGTTTTATTTTATCCTGAATAACGCTTGAATTAATTCGATTCTGCATCAGGATTTAGTTTCTTTTTTTAAGTTTTGTGAGCGGATATTGTTTGGAATACAGATTAAAATCATAAAACTTAGAATTACAGGGATTTGAAGTTTTGTGTGTGATTTTATAGTTCTCATGTTTAAAGATTGGTTGAATGGTTAATTGGGTGATTGGGTGATTGGGTGATTGGGTGATTCAATGCGAACTACTTTTGTTGTCGACCAATTGTAAATTGTAAATGAATAAATTGTATATTAGTTTGACAGACTGTCTGTTTTGATAATTTTTTGCCGGTAAGTGTCATTAACCGTCAGTACATATGCACCATTGCTATACCCACTGATATCTACCTGTTTTACATCGCCCTGTTTTACCGAAAGTTTGCCTTTGTTATAAACAGTGTGACCTGCCATATCAACAATTTTTACAGAAGCATTTTTGCTGTCATCTGCGAATTGCACTTTAACCAATCCACTGGTAAAATTAGGATATACCTGAATGCTTTGCATTTTTGGAACAATCACGGCAGTAGAAGACTCTTTAGATTCGGATATAAATACCCAACTACCGGGTTGAACTTTAAATTTAATGAACTGGCTGTCTTCTTCATAAAATTCGACACCGGCAACATTTCCTGTAGCAGTTCCATTCTGCCAGATAATATCTGTACCGGCTTTTATTGTTTTAAATAGCAGACTCTTCCCTAAAAGTTGTTTAGGAACGCCTACTATGCAGACAGCATTTAGCGGTGACTTTAACTCCTGAGTAATGCCGGATGTATCAGCATCAATAGTGCAGGATACCGTTATACTTCCCTTTGGAGAAGGTACTACACCTGATATCTGCTTTAAATCAGCCATAAGCGGAAGAAAAGTATACTCAGCAAAAGCAGGTTTTAATGGCCTGACACCAAGAATGGAAGCACCCAAATGATACAATGGTCCGGCAGACCAGGCATGGTTATTACTGTTGTTTGCCGGAAACTCCTCCCATAAAGTTGATGACCAGCTACTGATCATGGATGAATACCTGGAGCGCATCCTTTTAAGCGTTGCTGTAGGATCGAGCTGCAGCATTGCCTGTTCGATGTACATTTCCTGATAAGGACAGGCATCGTAAAGGGTTTTCAACGTATTCAAAACATATGGTTTTTTCGCATCATCAACCATTCCGGCCAATACAGCCCATGCACCGCTACGGTCGTCCACAACAGTTGATTTTACGCCGTTTTTGTTATGAAAAGCATAAGATCTTCCGTTCCAGAAATAGTTGTTGAAATTATTCTTAACCCTGGTCTGCAATGATTGATAATAGGGAATATCTGCAGTTAGGCCCAGTGTATCAGCAATATTCATCATGTTGTTTAACAATACAATGTAAATTGAATTGCAAACGGTATTTGCGCTGCCTTCCTGAACATCCAGATTGTCGCCCCAGTCAATCCAGTTCCAAAGGGTAGCACCAGTCACTCCCGACTGACCGGGTTGTAATATCAACATTCCATCGCTGTTGGCTGTCGTAGCACATTGTTGAATAAACTTCTTTGCATAGGGGTAAAGCTCCTGAAGTAAAGCCTTATCACCCGTGTACAGATAGTAATTCCATAACATTGAAACAGCAGCCATATTCTGATCGGGAAGATTGTAGTCTTTACCCGGGGCAGTAGTATAAAGTGAACCATCTGCCTTTTGAGTATACATAAGTTCCCTGTATGCTTTTTGTGCTAATTTAACACTAGATGAGTCGTACAAATAAAATGAATACAGGATTTGTTCTGACACATCGCCCCACCATTGGCCACGTTCACGGTTTGGGCAATCGAAAAAATAATCGCGCATACAAACTCGTGAAGTATTTTTACATTTTGTCCATAATGTATTTAAAGCATTATCGTTTGAATTAAACGAACCTATAACTTCTGTATTATAACCGGTTTGCCTGAATTTTAAATCAAGTATCTGAATAGTTCCATGGACATTAGTGAACTGATATTGAACCGTATGGTTGCTGGAATTCTGCCAGGCATAACATTCAAATTCCTGCTCCCCTTCTTTGGTAACATAGTCCTGATAATAGAATTCATTTAATACCACGCGGATATGAACTCCGGCTGGTGCATTCAGTTTTAAGTAAGGAGTACCTTGTATATTAATCCCCAGGTTTCCTGTTATCGTTGTGTTGGTGGTAATTGATGCAGGAAGGGTAGCCTGATTGATATAGGGGGTTAATCCGTAATCTTTCAGAAAAGGAATCGTACGGTTAACCAGCTTATTCCAGGGAGCAATGGGTGGAATTCCTTTAGCAATGGCATTCCCCCAGGAGGAATCGTCATAGTCGTATTGATGCCAGCCCTGTTTTCCATTTCTTGCATCGTAAGTGACGGGATATGCCACCCACTTATAGTCGTTATCAGGCTTTAAGGGGTCTTCCATTGAACCGTAAGCCACATCACAGGTACCCGGCAGAGCAAAGGATGCATTTTCGTCGGCACATTTGATAAAAGGTGTTGAGTTACCTGACGGCCTGTAATAACCTGCTTTCACAGAGCCATAAATAGGGTCGCCGCCAAATGCAGTGTTCGTAAACGAAATCGTACCTGTAACTCCGTATTTATAATTATAAATACCTCTGATAAAAGCTGAGTCTACCTTTATTTTCCATGTATTGTCCGAAACAATGGTCGAAATATTGCTGCCGGTAAGTTGGGAATCGAATAAAAAACCACCATTCGGTAATGTACGCTGTGTATAGCAATCAGGTCCTCCTTTATGCCAAACCAATACACTGATAATATTATCGCCGTCTTTCAAATAAGGGGCAAGGTCGATCTCGTCGTAATACGTATCAGTAAGATCCGGACGTGTTTCCAGTCCTCCATCTCTGACAATAAGACTATCGTTAATAAAAAGCCAATATTCATTCTCAGCAGCAATCCGGGTAACAGCGGTAATAGGTTTTCCTGTCAGGGTTACTTTTTTTCTGAAATCGACCCATGTATTGTCTGGACCCTGGGCGGTAGTCCATATCCAGTTTGCGGTCCATGTTTCTACCTGAGCTTTTGTAAATTGAGCACTTAGTATTAAACAAAGCAGAGTCAATGATTTTGCATACCGCTGTAAAGTAAAATGCTTTTTATTCATAGTGAGGATTTGATTTCTTTATAGAGACTATTTATATTGTTAACCTGATATATGAAGAGGGCTAAGCAGGTCCTGTTTATAATTTCACAGGCTTTTATACTGTTTAAGTTGTATATTTTCTGATAATATTAATCGATAACAATTATCTTTCAATGAAATACTTTTTATTCAAAACGCTTTTGTTATTTACCCTTGCCTGCAGCAAACAGATACCCGGTGACAATGCCGGAAGGGGTCGTGACAGCTGGTAATGTCCCGGGAAATAACCACTTAAGGGTGTTGCTACTTTTCGTCCAAGCGAATTTTACAAAGTTGTATCGATCTTATCATTGGAATTTTGGGTAGAAGAAGTAAACCCGGCAAGCTGCGTTGTCAGGTAGATACGCTCAAACGGGTTTTCGGATGGAGATTCTCCCATATGAGGATTCGAGACACCTGTTGATGTAGTATCAGACTTTGATACCGGATCAAAAAATATCCCGCCCAATACGGCATTGTCTCCACGAACAATGTTAAAACGGAATTTTGCTGATTTGTTATAGGAGTAAGTCAGGTACGCACCGCCCTGACAACTTTTCACTATTTTTACAGGAGCAATCAGGTTCAGTATATTGGCATCGAACATTTCAACTTCAATTTGTCTTCCCTTTTTATCCCAGTCAACGAAGTAAAGTGATATGCAATAGTCATGTGTACCTGTTATGTTAATGGTAGAAGTGAATGTATATCCGATCTGATCGGCATCCATTGCATACAGACATGCTGCATTCCGGGGAATACTGTTGACTGTATCCGGAGCCAGTGCCCTGCGGTCATTCGTATTTGATGCCCATACTGTATTGAGAGGGAGCCCGTTGCCCGCTACTTTATAGGATTTCACCGATGATACGTACGAAGGCAGAGATTTTTTATCACTGCCATTCCCTTTATAATTGCATAACACATAGCCATCTTTCCCGTAAACTTTTCCCCAGTTCCCGCTGGTAACCGAATCAATTCCAATACATTTGGCAGGATACACCTCAGTTAATTCTGAGTAATGTGGAGTTTTACCACTATAGTTAACAACAATCGATTGGGTTCCGGGTTGTACACCTGTCAGATAAACAAACATGGAATCCTCGTTCGCACCGCCAATGCCATCAACAGAATGAAATGTTCCGTCCCAGGCAAGAGAACCGTTTACTCTGATGCCGGTGATGGTCTTTTCCGCTTTTGGAATACCTATCCGGCCTACCGTCCCTGCAGGTGAAGTTACCGAACAATTCCCTGATGAAATATCAAATCCTGCACTTATAATTCCCGGCGGTGTTGGCGTTTTTCCGGAAACACTGGTGAGAGTTCTTCCAAGGTGAGGTACAATATCAAAGGTTGCAAAACCGGGTGAAGTCGGTTTAATACCGAGCACTTCTTCACTGAGCCATTTTGTAACCCCTGCACCCCATGGATGGCAAAGACTGGTAAAGCCGCACTGGTTGTTTGGTACGGGATCATTCGTGTTAATAACGTTATTCCATGAAGGACGGTAATCTTCAAAAAAAGTAGTCCCTCCATATCGTATCTGCCCGCCCCAAAGATCACGTATGGAACTTAATGCATCATCATATTTATTCAATTTGGCATATGCCTGGATAACGAAGTACTGGTTGAATGGAGAATAGGAAACCCTGTTTACCTTGTCAGTAAAACTTTTTTCATAAATTGCATTTTTCTCAATATCACTCAACAGACCGGTTGTAACGGCATCAGTCCCTGCATGAAGTCCAAAGCTTTGATACCACGCAGCATTCTTCCTGATGGCTGTTATTTTTTCATTCGCATAGTTGTTGTATTTGTCCCGAAGGTCTGTCCGGCCTAAAGTACCCATGGCATCAGAGAATTCTTTCCACGCACGTATTGAAAGCATTTTATATGCATTCTGCGATTCCTGAATATTCGGATGTTCAAATCCTGCACCCAAGCGTTCGTCCCAACCGTAATACTCCAGATTTGGATTGGTTCCATAAGCGGTGTAAGCATCGTTCAGTTTTCCACATGCATTTGTGATTAAACTTTTAAGTGTTACGGTGTCGCCCGTGTATTTATAGTAGTCAATCAGGCTCAATACCCAGTAAAGGGCATAACTTCTGATGCCATTGCTCTGGGTTGAGGTATACTGGATATTTTTCTTTACAAAATCATAGTCCCCAAATGCAACCATCGATGCTGCCTGTGCCGGATGAGCATCACCGGTCCACGAGAACCTGTCGCCACGATACATTAAGATCGCACCTAAATAATCCTTAAGGTTATTGAGCTTAACCGTGTAGGCCCCGGTATACCAGATACGGGTAAGCATTGTATCGCTACACGAAAAACTTCCGTTATAGTTGGTTGGTTTTATCTGACAAACAATTCGTACACCGGTGATGTGCCATGCTGAAGTAAATGACTGCACATGAATCCAACCAAACCTTACTCCCTCGTATAAATCGTTATTCAACTCGAGCCGGTAAGTGTTTCCATACTTTTTCGGGGTTAATGTTTTTTTTAGATAAACATTGGGTTGATTATATTCGCTGATGCTCATTTCAACATTCCCGACAAGATCCGGGCTATCGAATTCAAGCCAGGCAGCGTTTTCCATTCCAAAGTCCATTCGGATTGAACCAATACCTTTGACTGTCACATTGGGTGAATCACCTGTCAATGATGGGAGGTTGTCAAATGAGGCAGCAATATCTGCCGAAACAGTTTTTGGTTTTATCAGGTATATTTCCAGCGCATCATTCGCCTGTGGGTTTGGCCACCGGTATGATACAAGCGGATCAGGCGATTGTACAACAGTTGGTCCGCTGAAGCTGCCTGAACTGACATACAAATACCGTTCTGTAATCGGGGAAGTTCCCATTATGGCCTGTGCAAATACATTGGTTTGCAGAATACCGGCATTGATGATACCAATTACTATTGTAACAGCACATTTGAATTTATTTTTCATTATTCTGGTATTATTATCTCAGTGATTAACTCCCTGACGAACTTCCGGATATTATTTCTTACTCATTTTACTGCTACCGGTTGAACCTGGTATAAACTTCAATTTCATTCTTTTCCCATTGTCATCTACAGCAAAAGGTACGGTATCCCTGACGGTTACCCCATTCACGGTGATCGCATACTGATGCATGCTTAAGTCAATCGTAAACAACTTATTCCGCAGCCAATACTTTAATTGTGTACCATTGAGTTCAGGGACGAGGTGCGGTTCAAGATACAGTCCGTTATACATTGGCCGGACGCCGTAAATATCCCTGTACAGGCCGGCTATAGCATTACAGTTTCCGCTCAGGATATCATCACCGCTTCCCTGCTGGCTTGTACGCAAATAGCGTTGAAAAGCCAGGCCATCCGTATCATACCTGTTCAAAATGTTTTTTATATATTTTAATGCTATTGCCGGATTCTGTTTTGAATAAGCCCTTACTGCCAATTCATTCCAGGAAAGAAAAATATCCCCGTTTTCATAATCAGGGAAAGTTCCCCTGCCGGCCTCATCCGGAGCATAGGAATAGAAACATAATGGCCAGGAGAACAGGTTTTCTTTCACCATTTGGGTCTCCATTTGCGAGAGGATGGCATTAATCCTTGTCGTATCATCACAAAGCCCGTAAGCAATTGCAGAAACGTTGACAGGCATTGTCAGGTTATTGCCGTGAATCGAGTTATCCTTGTCGCGCCAGTATACATACCATTTTTTATCCGGATTCCAGAAACCGCCCTGGTCAATGGGCTTATTAAAGCTTATTTTCAGTTTCGCAGCTGCATCTCGATATCTAATTGATTTAGCGTTGTCATTCAGGATCTCTTCAACACCGGCCCACTCAGTGAGGGCATTGTACATTTCGGCGTTAACCAGGGCATTTTCAAATGAGGCCCATACGACATCAATCCAATCACTGCTTTTCCCTTCGGTATGGTTGTTGTTCATCATTTCCACCAGGCCATTACCGTTCGTGTCACGCTTCAGCAGATAGTCAAGCACTTTCTCACAGGTCAGCTTCTGACCTTTCACCCATCCAATATCACCTGTATTCTGAAATTGTTCTGCGACGACCATCACATAATCTGGCTGGCTATCCAAAAGGATTCCCCACTGGGCTTCATAAAAACCGTTTACGTCATACGTACCGGGCATTTCATCTCCATGGGTATCTTTAAAACGCGACTTGACCCTTCCATCTGAGCCGACTGCTTTGTCACGATAAAAGTCATAGGCGGCAGACAAGCCGTTGGTATAGTCCGGTTCTGCCAGTGCGGCGGCAATCTGTGGCCACCATTGTTCGTGCAGGCAAATGTAACCGCTACGCCATCCGTTTCCCCCAACATGCTGTTTGTCAATCACTCCGTAGCGGGCAATGGTATGCATTATTTCCCTGACAGAGCTGCCATTGACACCTTTGAAAGTTCCACGGTCATAGGCTTTATCATATTCCAGTGGAACAAGATCGTTCGTAACAGTGATTGAATCACCCTTCCTGACGTTATACGATTTCCAGACATCCATTTTGTTGCTCAGGTATCGGCACAGGTTGTATTTTGGGATAAGATCCTGCTTTGTGACGCTTTGGCACAGCGTAAAAGTTCCATCAGGCTGATGACTGAAACGGCAGGCGAAATGATTGCCCTTGCTTTTACCGGGAATAATCCGCAGGCACGAATTAGTATCTTTGTTCCAAAGGGAAATAGTTCCAGCATGTTGGCCAAGACTGGCACTATTTGTTTCAAGGAATTTGCACCAGGCAACTCCTCCGTCATCCAGGAGAGCGCCTGTCCAGGTGTTCATGGATGCAAAATCCCAGCCCGGGAAACAGGAATCTTCTATTGTTCCGTTCGACAGGTACTTTCGATTAATTCTCCAACTGATAAATCCGGGATGGGTTGTAAATATCCATTTTTCAACTACGTTTACACCGTCACCTCCATATCTTATATTGCTGACAGTCAAAATTTCTCCATTCACTTTCACGTTGGGAGTGGCATTGTCTTCGCCGGAAGTAAACCACTTCCCGCCAATGGTCCGGATACCTGAGCTGACACCGGTAACAGTAGGAACAATGTTTTGCGACCCCCTGATTTGAACATAATCAAGCATGCACCTGCCATTATAATTTAAACGGAGTTGGAGCTGATTTTTGTCAGTACTCATCGTGATCGTTTTATTCACAGGGTCACTCACAATCCTGCCAACGGCTTTCCTGTTGAGTGTTGAGGATTGGCCTGAATGGACGGATTGATTCTTTACAACTGCTTTTGAACTTGCAAAGCCTGTTTCACCGGACCACAAAAGGATGATTGCGACCGATAAAACAATGTGTATTTTATTCAGAAAATGTTTTTTATTCATATTCATTTATATCCTGTTTTATTCTTTATCCCGTTTCCACTTAATTGATTATTAACGTTACCTTATTCAGTGCGGGATTAAGTGCTTTCAAACAATATAATCATACATCCTGACAAACAAAAAACTGCACGATAGACTATTTAGAATAGTGTATCAAAAATAGTGGATTGAAAGGATAAGAGGATTGTGTTTCCTGATTTATAAAATCTAATAAATGACATTAATTCATTTACCATTTATTCATTTACCATTTACAATTAAAAAGGATTTCACTCGGTTATTCTATTTTAAAAAAAATTGACTATCGGGTATTGTACCTAAAATTCGCTTTTTTGTCTTTTTGTAATGATTAGATCATTTTATCTTCATTTAAATAGACATTTTATCGATAATTACTCCGTAGGAGTATTCTTTGCATATGGCACATTCCGGCTTGTCGGAATGTACCATATTCGAAATAACACCTACGGTGTAATTTGTCAGTTCATATCTGAATGTAACTGCGAATACAGTAGTAAATTTTCAAATTATTGAAAGTTAGGTATAGAACCCGATACTCATTTAAAAAAATTACCTGAATAACTATCTGAAATGAAAACTATTTTCTATTTTTGCAATTGTATTGAATCAACTTTATTCAACGTGCGACCCGATTCAATAATCACCTACTCCAAAAAACCAACCTATTCCTTTCGCAGCAAATACCATTTTGCTGTATAAATCCCCATATCAATTTCTTTTTGATAAATCAACCGGTCAAAGGTGACTACAAGGGAACCCCGAAGTAAACCAAAGGAAGCCCCGAATGAACATATGACTGTAAATTGCCAGGATTGCTTTCATTTTGATTATTTTGTTCCAAAGAGATTAAAGAATGCACACTGCAATTTCAACGGATAAATAATCTCCGAAAAAGTTCTTTATTCATCAACTAAGCACAAGAAAGAAAATAATGTCCTTCTATAAAAATAGATCGCGGATGGAACATTCCGACTTGTCGGAGATTTCACGAATTCAGCGGATTAAATCTGATTAATATCTTATAACGGATTTTATCCCGATGGCTATCGGGAGTATTTTATTCATACAAGTATGAATGATAAATACATAGATCTTATAATCATTCCGATGTATCGGAATAGAAATCCGTATTTAATCCGCTATATCTGTGTTTATTCCGTAAACCGGAATGTGCCATCAGCGTTCTATTCTTTTGAATTTAAAATGAGAGATTTAATTATTCCAATTACTTAATTCTACTTTGCCAAAATAAAGAAAGATCCACAATAATACTATTTTCAACAATGTTGTTTGGTTGTAAATCTGTATTACTTTGTTTTTGTGTCCTCCTGTGGTTACTTATTCGTTGACAAAGAATGAAACGGGGCTGCTGCCTTTTGACTGATTGATATAAATTTATCGGCCATTCCCGGGGCTTTCAGCTGAATCGTAGCAGCCCTTGCCAGTAAGGAAACATTGATATCCGCTTTAATTGTCAGCCTAGCATTTTTTCTACCTTTCATTTTGGAAAAATGCAACCAGTTGGCACTACTTAAGAGTTCCCAACCGGCTTTTGCAGTAATATTTACCTTCGTTGATAAATTCGTGGCAGCTTCAAAATCAATTTTGTTCACAGAAAGTTTTAATGAATCGGAAGGTACAACTATGGATACTTTAAATGAACTATTCACATATTGCATAGGAGAGATAATCCCCTTTGAATCAAATACGAGCGGAGCTGACCAAAATTGAAGATCGTGGCCTTTAATGCCATCCGGTCGCGAACCCCAAAGGTCACCCATCCAAATAAATGCCGTACCGGATGCAGTGATAATTTCAGCTACATGTGTTTGTTGTGCCGGGATAATAATGGGTGCCCCCAATTCTGAAGAAGCTTTAGCTGTTCCACCACTGTTGGCAGCAGCCACATTAACTCCTTTTTCGAAAGCCTGCATTTCGATAATTCTCGAATAACCTGCAAGAGAATTTTTAACCATGATTCTTATTTTTGGACAAACAATTGTGTCAAATGTGACTTTTCGCCAAACCAGGTTATTTGAAGTTATACTTCCTCCGGGAATAGTTTTCCATTCATTTCCTGACCAGTATTGCAGGTCGAAATCAGTAATTCCATATTTTGAGAAAGTCATGGTGCCGGTAGGAGCTACTGAATTTTTTACCGCATCCTGTAATGAAAAGACATCAATTTCATTTATTTTCTTAGCACTATTAAAAGAAATTTCAAGCCAATCGGGGTAAGAAAATGAAGTATTATCATTCCATCCGCCTGAATTTTCCCAGTTTGAGCCAATGATATTGCCATCAATGACAGATGATGCGGGGAAATTGCTGCCGTATGATTTGCGGTTAATATTATTCACGTATTGATACGGACCTAAAGGGTTTGCTGCTGTAAAGACACAGGCACCTGAACCCTCTTTACAGAAAGCACATGTATAATCTGCAAGCATGTAATATATTCCATTTCTCTTAAACAAAGAACATGCTTCGCTATTTGATAAAATAAAACCACTATTCTTCCCGGTTGAACTTAAGTAGTCATCCGTAAGCAAATCAACAGACACTGAATGCGTGCCAATAGTTGTATAAACCAGGTAGCCTTTCCCGTCATTATCTGTAAATAAATCGAGGTCACCTACTCCTCCAACAGCATTTGCAGTAGTTACATTGGTATTTTGGATTTCAAAAGGACCGGTTGGCACATCAGAGGTTGCCACACCAAATTGCCCCAGCCATAATGTTTTATACCAGTTATACCACAATACATACTTCCTGGTAGATGCATTATAAATTACATGAGGCCTGTAGTAGACACCTACCGGTTGATTATCCAGAATATGCCCACGGAAAGTCCATGTTTTAAGGTCGGGCGAACTGTAACAATGGTAATGATTAGAAGTAACAAAACCATCCGTATTTTCATACGAAGTTCCATAAAGGTAATACAGGTTGCCAAATTTCACAAGCCTGCCATCATGTGCATCAATAACTTTTCCATCTGTATCATAGCGTAAATGCATATTATCTATACTAATTTCTTGTTGGGCAGATAAATTCATCAATTTCCCAATCAAAATAACCAGCATAAGTGCTATAAATTTTGATCCTGTTTTCATTTTCATCGTTTAATTCAAATTTAGATATTCATGTTTCTTTTTATAATTCTACTATTCTGGAAAATAGATAACAACTCTCAAAAACAAAACAGTATTGAGAAATCAATCAGCAATTTGAATTCTATTTCTCTTTTTAATGCCTCTTTGCAAAACGATCAGGAGATTAAAAGATTTTTTCACAGCCTCAAGGAATTTGAATACGTTTTTAGCATCCGGTTCCAGAGAACTACTTTCCGCCCACTCATTCCGGGTTTTTATAGTGATGAACTGTGGCTGGCCGGGATGCTTGTCAAGGAATTCATTTGATTTTTGAAAAATAGTTTAGAATATTCAGGTTTGTTGTTAACAACCTAATCCTGGTTTGCAAACAGGAATCATGAATAAGAATCCCATTCTATCTAAACATATATTGTTTATTATAATTGTGAAAAACAATACAGATAAAAATGCTTTAAATGTCCGGACTTTCAGATTTGTTCTATTTTAGGATTACGATTTTAGTCTTTAGCATTCTATCTTTCATTTTAAGTACAGCAAAATAGATTCCATTAGGCTGTTGAGTTGCATCCCAACCAATCGAATGAACCCCTGAAGAGTATAAGGCTGAACCCATGGCATCAATCAATTGCCCACGGCTGTTGAATATCTGAATTTCAGCATGACCTGCATTTTGTAAGTTGAACCTGATATTCGTGCTTCCTTTGCCCGGGTTCGGATATGCTGAAAGTGTGGTTTCGACCTTGCCCGGGAGGAGAATATTCTCAATCCCGGTAGTACTGCCACCTGTTTTGCTGAATACAGAGAACTCACGTATTGCCGCCCAGTCAACCGTTGATCCTGTAACTGTAATGCGGATATATCTGAAGTTCCCGTTGACCGAATCGTTCATAAGGTAGCCTTGAACTCCAACCGTATGACTGGCCAGTGACGACCAAACAGAGTTATCTACCGACCCCTCTATCCTGTATTTCCATTGCTCACTGGCATAAAACTTTGTCCTGATCAATGACAATTTTGTGTTTACTCCTAAGTCAACCGATAGCCATTGCGGGAATGACCCATTTCCGGCGCACCAATAAGTCCGTGGGCTATTATCAACAGCCTGCATTCCGGTGAAACCCGTTGCGCTTGAAGAGGATGTTGTGGTCGTTTTATTGATTGACGCCGGGTAATCTTCGCCAGCCGGCAAGACCGATTTGGTATTAACATCCTCAACCAACAGCAACCAGTCGTTGTTGTCGGGTTTTTGTGGAATTGTATACGTGCCGCCCGACGAACTAAAAGCATCTGAGATGAGAATACTTTTACCTGAAGAAGGATCGAACCACCGGGCGCAGTAGGTTTTTGTATCATTCAAATTCTTCAACGTACCGGTAGTATTAGTTGTATTATAGAAATACACAACATATCTTCCGGCATCGGGCGTAGAAGAAAGTATCGAAGTTTCTGGGTTTGAAAATGAACACCATGTGGGGTCAGTGAAACGCGGTACGAGTTTTTCCCATGCAAACGATGTGTAGAATTGCTTCAGATACTTCATATAGGTAGATCCCGGTGCATCCACTCCGACATACCAGGGATAGCTGCTATAGCTGTCCCAACCTGCAATGTGGATATCCCATTTCATGGCCCATATGCCTGATACGCCGTAGGTAAATCCTAAACTACCGCATTGGATCGATTTATAGGCAGCCACCCTTGCATCTGTAGCATCGTTGAGTCCGCCACATTCGACATCTTCGTATTTTGCCTCAGCCTCTAAAAAAGGTTGAGTGGGAGTATAATTCCAGAATCCTTTATAAAAATCCTGATCGCGATAGGTTCTGGTTGTCCCGTGCCCTCCCTGGACTGCAAACCATGTGTGCCAGATTTCATTTCCCCAGATATAATTACTGTTGTATGCCATATGACCGGTAAGCGGCTGTTTATAGCTGTCGCAGCTGTCAATTGTCATGGCAACTTCTTTCCAGATAGCCGCTTCGTCAGGTTTGATGTCGACTTCCTGGCCAGTAATCCATACAACCGGATATGCCCCATATCGTGCAACCAGATACTTTGCAAGCATTTTCATTCCTGTTAGTCCCACAGTCTCTGTGCTGAGCCAATGTACTCCGCATCCTAAGGCAACTACAAAGCCATTGTCGGCGAGATATTCCATTTTAGGATCAAAATACTTTTGAAAGGCAACCGGATCGAGTTTGGTATAGTTGGTTGACCACCAATTAGCAACATGCGCATTGCCACCGCCGTCATTGACACCTGCATCCGGGTAAGTCTGATAAACTGTAAATCCTTTTGCCATTCGATCTTTTACGACATGCCTGAACTGGCTTCCGCAGTTATCACCATAATTACACTCATCGTCCCTTTCATAATCCGGCATTTGCCAATGCGTATCTCCAAGCCAGAAAAACGGCGTTTCATCGTCATAAACCATATACCGTTTATTGTCTGATATTTTCAAAAATCCTTTTTTATAAATTGGCAAATTTCCGGTATAGGCCACAGCCTGCACAGTACCTGCCTGATTCGATAGACCGGTGTTGGTGGTGTCGTTGCAACTTATCGAATAAGTCCATGTTCCGATACGTGTCGGGGCAAAGCGTATTTTCCAGTTGACCCCACCGTCCCAGAATGCAGGACGGGTTATCACTTCACCACCGGGTCCGGTAAAAGTCGCTGTTACATCAACATTCTGAAAAGGGTTTGCATAAGTTACTAAACTTGTTAATGGAATCTCTGCCACACGCCATTGCTCTACAGTATAATCTGCAGCATACAGCTTAGCCAGAGAAAACAGGCCTACCAGAACAGAAATAAAACCTGAGTGGAATCTATTATTCTTCAACATAAAAAACCGAATAAATGACATTTCCATTTTTATATTTTAAAAGCTGTGACATACCATTTATTTATAAGTAAGATCCAATTTGCGAAACAATGCATTTTATTTTAAGTTATATGATTATCCTCTTTAACTCTAAAACTTCAAATAATTATTTTTTTATTTCAGTTTAATAATTCCGAAGGCATTGAATATAATTAATATGTATAAAATGCATGGAAATATTAAAGGAGGAAGTCTCCAACCACAAAGTACTGAAGAACTAAAACTAATATTTCTTATCAATTTCAATCAAATACTCATTCAAACCATATTACAAATCTTAAAGCTTTATATCTTGTTATTCAACCCCTATCGGGATTCGGTTCATCTTCTTTTCTTTTTTCCATACATTTCATATATATTATTCACATTTAAATCCTTCGGATTTAGAGATTATTTTATCTTATGACAATTGCGAATAATCATTTTTAGTTATCATTAAATATATAACGGTAGAAAGGATGAAAACATCAAATTAATCTATAAATCTTTTTTTACAAATTTCCCTGTAAATAACAACCCTGAGTTATTACACATTTTTACCAGATAAAGACCATTATTGAAAGGGCTGATATTCAACTCAAAGTCGGGTTGAGAGATTTTGGTTGTGTATACTTTCTGTCCATTGACTGTATAAATTTCCAAATCAGTAAATTCGCCAATGTTTTTAATGGAGATTTGTTTCGTGGCAGGATTCGGGAATAACTCAACAATCCCGGCACCTGTGACAGTATTCACTGATTGAGGAACGTTACCTTCATCCCCTGTTGTTACGGTAAAATTATCAAATAATGCGTTGACATTACACGAACGTAAACCCACTTTTCCATTAATAAAAGGACTCGGATCTGTATAATCAATCTTTGGAGTTACCATATCAGTTACGTATACTTTTATGTTAGCCCCGAGAGTAACTATTTTGATATGATACGAAGTATTGATCGAATAAGTGCCCGGTGCAACTTTTAATACCGCCCAACTATAATTCTGTTTTCCAAGGGTTACAGAATTACTGTAGATACCGACAAAATATCCCTGAAGGAAATCCGTACCCAAAACGGGATCAT
>Ga0302188_10001882_pt1 | contig 15819 bp, 7 predicted proteins | sample II_Bog_E2_1_FD_198783 | JGI IMG/M metagenome (GOLD analysis project Ga0302188, IMG submission 198783) | Peat permafrost microbial communities from Stordalen Mire near Abisko, Sweden - II_Bog_E2_1 | ecosystem: Environmental > Terrestrial > Soil > Wetlands > Peat | place: Sweden: Abisko, Stordalen...
CATTATAATGTCAAATCAGTCAAAAAGGTCAATATAAGATATTTTGTAATCTTATACTGCTGCCCCTGTTCATAAAATTAATATCAATTTATAATTTTATTAATTCTCTTCAATGATTATTAAATAGGCGAACCATTCTAGAGATCAACTACCATTTTCTAAAAGCTAAGCGAAGCAGCCTCATAAATAATCGACTCAAATTGAAATCAGCTTATTGACTGGAAAACATATTAGGACAAATCAAGAAATTTAAACGGATATTAAAGTTAAAAGAATTCTAAGCTATCAAAAAATTTCATTTAGTATTCGAAAAATGAATTAAATGTTTAAGGCAGATATCAAATATTTGGGCAAGTCTTAGCCAAGTAAATTTTAGAAAAGGGAGTAAATAGTTTCTTATGAAAAGGGTAAAAGAAAAAATAGAATGGCAAATAAATAAATTAATAAAATACCTGAAAAGATCAAAACCAGCTCTTAGAAACTAAAAATATGTCTGCATGCCAATAAAAATAGGCCTCAAAGCTATAATATATGCACTTCCGGATAATTATTTCATAACTTCAATCCTTTAAAGTTGTCCGAAAAGAAAAATCATAGAGTAAAAACATCATACAGTGAAGATCAATCTCAAATTCATTAAGTTTAAAATTAACTTATTAATGAAGAGTGTCCAGAAGAAAGAAAGGATATTTGCAAATCTTCCAAAGCAAATAAAAAAAGTATAATCAAAGTCCTCAAAGACGAAAACCAATAATCAATTTTAATCAACACTGATGGTATTCCTGGCATAAATTTCAAAGGTTATGATGCTAAAAAACTTAATAATGCTAATAATAAACTAGAAGGTTCGCTGAACCAGACAAAAAGCTCATTTGTAAGCAAGAGCGTATCTACGTATATTCATATGGGTACAACTATTCCAATTTAGGATCATTATTAAGTGGCCATTCTAATTAGGCGATCGACAAAATGTTTTTACTCAGAAACGAACAAGGTTTGGAGGCTAAGCCCAGATAATGGCATTTATACAATTGCTTGAGGCTAAATAGCTTATAACTATGTACAACACTAACGAATTAGATCAAACTAATCTAAAATTATCGTGCTAAAATTGGATTCTCATCGACTACAAATAGCTAAAATATCTGAGAGGATGGAATCCCAAATAAATGAAAGAGTTTAGTATTTCAATAAAGTTGTTTGTATCGTCTATAATGCTGAATCTATATCAGAATAATAACTTTGATTTTGATAAAACCAAGTATCGAATTAACAACTAACTGGTCGGCAACAAAGTTTAAAAACATATTCTATAAAATGCAGACTTCAGTCTGTAGGCAAGTAAGCAATTAGTTTATATAGATACCATTATATCTCTTTGGGATTTATTGATTGGCATGTTTGTCAGCAAAAATAACGACATTATCTGGCACCTCATTTATGCGATCGGATATCTTTACAAAAAATATAATTTTTATAATGAAGTTGATGAACAGATATCAACCGAAGGAGATCAAATTATTCACTTGAAAAACAACTAATAGCTCATTAAATAGTATCAAAATATCTTTCTATTGCAATGCAAACAAATTATTGAAAGGTTGCAAATCAACGGAATAGCTCTTGGATTCAGAAAAAGGAAGTATAAACTAACTAACGACAATTATAAAATTATTCGAGGAGAAAAATATGACCATTCGCTTTTTAAGGAAACTAATTAGCACTAATATCTTTCCATTAGGGCCACTCCAGTTTAAATCGGAATCCTCTTTTTGGATTGTCTCAGCTACCCCAAATTTCACTAATTGTTTCTCTTAAAGCTACCAATTCAAGTCAGCATTCGTTTTCAGGTGGGCAATAATTTTTGGGAAAACAGGATTCATACTTGGAGGCATGATTTTGCCTAGTTTATATCAAATAATAATCAAGTCATGATGTCAATTAATAATGAGAGCAGCAGTTATGCTTTGATCGCGTATAACTATCTTTTACAAACAGTAGTAGTTTGTAATGATTGCAAAGTTAACATGTGCAAAAAAGACTTAGAAAGGATTCATGAATGGATGCAAATAAGTTTCAATAGATTTAAAAAATCTAAAATTCATCATTCAATTTGTGTTCCAAAGGACTGCCAAAGGACAAATTGATGAAGCTCAAATTTTAAATTTGTTAAAGCAATAAATATCAGTTTTATTTAAAAAAATTTAGAAAGAGCGCGTTTTTGGATTATTTTCGGTTATGGCTTTGCTAAACAGCTACAAATTTTTTATTTTAAAGGCTCATTTTAGAAGTCTTGCCTGTCTGTAACGCTTTTTTAAAGTTTAACTTTTTAGGCTTTTCAGAAACAATTTAAGGACTACTTGTAGGTTGGCTGATTGTTTTAGTGTCAGGTTAGCCATTAATGGAAAAGGTTTTAATGTGTTGGTTTAGAGTGGTGGAAATGGAAAACTTTGGAACTGCATTTTGTTTATTTTATATTTTAGGTTCTTATTTAAACATCTTCTGATTTGTTAATTCCACTGATGTCTTCGTTTATTTTGGTTCTTTTTTTATTATTTAACCTTTGCAATCGGAGTCTTAAAGTGAGTTATTTTTCTTCAAAAATAAGCTATTATGAGAATTTGGTGTTTCTGTCTATTCATTCGACATTGTAAAGTGTAATATTTAATCAAGATATGATTGCTTGGTTGGAATTTATACAATTGGGGATTAAAGTTAATTAAAGGTTAAGTTATTTTGATTATTTCCGTTCAGTAAATGTTATTAAAGATGAGGCTCTTCGCATTTTTGTGGTTCTTCTATACTTATGATCTTGCGAGCAGGGTATTTTTATATTTATTAATCACCATCAGAACCATTCTGCTTATTGGGAATAATTTATGTTTGTATTTCAAGATCATTTATTTTAATAATAATCTATTAAAAGGGATTGTATTCGTTGACTTTAGCTTACTTGTTTAAAGGTGTGCTCTCATCTAAATGTGACGATTTCTATCGTGCCAGCTTTACATCCTCATTTTCCTTTTTTTATTTACTCATAACTTCAGGGCATTCAACTTGTACCTCAATACTATTTTTATTTACTATATTGCTTTTACTGCTAATTTTGTTCAAGGCCCCTTCTGTATTTAATTTTTCCTCCAAACACTGAGTCATTTCGGATAATTTTTGTTATTTCACCCTCCTCTAGTTAATTTAGCATTCATTTTAATTTAATTTCTTTTTCTACAACATTTCTCTTAGTCTTTTACGATTTTATTATCCATCAATTTTAATACTTTCGACAATCCTTACTTCTGGCATTTCGTCATAATAGCTATCAAAATCTTCATATTGTTGATAGATGTGGACCTTGCCTTATATCTATACTGCTTTTTTTATTTTTTACTATTTATCTATCCGTGGGCAGGAAGATTAAGATTATACAATATTAATGAGTTGACTTTTCATCTTTCTTTAATTCTTTTTTCTTTGCTATTTTAGCTATTTTTTACGTTTACGCTCCTACTATAATTTGGCCAATTTTTCATGAAATCTCTTTTCGAGTTTTTGTAATTTATATAGTTTTTATTCCATCTCTTTAAATTTATTATTTTTCTCTTCATCTGTTAGACTTAAAATTCGCTATGTCTTTTTTGTTTGGGGTCTTTTATTTAGAGATGAAATGGGGAAGAATTGTTGATATTAGTTTGTTTCATCTTTTTCAATGCTGAGTGTGAGAGTAGCATGTTCTAAGTAGCTAATGTAATCATCAGTATTGTCTATGAGCGTATAAAGGGAAAAAATGTCCTGTTGTTATTTAGCGAGATTGTATTTGGAGTAGAAATTCAGTTTATCTTGTTAAAAGTTGCTGAAAGACATAGTTAAATAATTTATTGATTATGTTACCACACTTTAACTTGCGAATATATGAAGTATAATCAAGTGGAGTTAAATTCCTTGAGTACAAACTATTTGGATCCTGAAACAAATTTATTCTTGCGCTTTTTCGCTCTCTCTTCTTGTTCCTTTCTTTGCTGTTAACTTCCTCCCTTCAAAAGTCCCTCTTTGTATAATATCTATAAATCTTTGACTGAGTAAGCCTAAAATGTGAGTACTTAATCTGGAGGACTGTACTCATCAAGCCATGAATCCAGCCATCCTTTCTTTTCTAAATCCTTGAATTTAATGCCATATTTCTTTTTATATTTTAGCATAGTCTTAGGTTGTGCGATGTATCTGATATACAAGATAAGCAAGGCCACACAAAAAGCAGGAAGTAGAAACATATATTTGAAGTGTTTGGGAGTGAAAATAGGAGAGAATAAAACACTTTTTTAGTATTTGATCATTTCTGCTTCCTTATCCTTAATCATTAATTCGAATGCCTCTGCATATTCTTTATTGTTTTGAGATATAGGAATATTTGAAAGGGTTTCTATTCTGCGCTCTAATGTTTTCTTACGTTATTAGACGGACCGTATTTTTCTAATGTTGTATACAGATGGCCTTTTGATGTAAATCAACAATTTATTGCCAAACATATAAACAATTATATAAGAACAACTATTATTCTAACATTACTTTAAACAATTTATTAATTAACTTAGAATATAATTCACATTTATTATGGTTTAAAATCAGTTAAAATTTTATCCTTTACCTAAAGATTGATTCAATTAATGATGATCTTAGTTCTAAATTAAGTCATCATCTTCTTAAAATTGATTGACATAGTTGCTGATAAGATCCTTTTTCTTATTAATTTCCTCTTCTTCACCATCAATTTTATCATCTTTCAATTTTGCTGTTGCTTATTTTGTTTATTAGTCGAGTATCTAGATGATTTACTCTTCCTTTACTTTATCATTAATCATGGCATCGTACGAGGGATCATTTTTAATAATTTTGACTGATGATTGCCCAATTGTATCTTCGAGGATTTATTATTTTTATTCTAATTTTTACTCAAAAGTAAATTTATTTCTCTAAATATTGGTGATTGGAGTCACTTCGACTTTTTGTAAAAATTAATTTCTTTCTTGCGAGATATTTTTGTAATTTTTATAATAATGGCCTCGATTTAATGGTACTGGATTGTATTTGGATTTAATGCTGGTATTATTATTTTAGCTAATTAGGGTCGAGAGCTTGTAACTTTTTTAAATATCATTATTACCCAAGGGCTTTATCTTTTAAATTACCACCAACTCCTTACTTCTTATTTGCTGCTAACCTCTATTCACCTCAAGTTCCGATATCATTGACTGCTGAGTTCTGCTGCTGAGATCTTTTCTTTTCTATTCATTAATGCGAAAAGTATCAATAGAAAAGTCACTATGTTTTCTATATGTCCTTCCAGGCGAAGCAGCTTTTTTAATTAGTGGCATTTTTTTTCTTTTAATGCCTTATTGCTAGCTATTATCTCTTTATAAAACATGGTCCAAGTCAACTCCATTAAAAATAGGTTCGTTAGAATTATCAGTTGTTTTTGACCTTTGCTTATAAATGTTAATAAGTTCTGAGAGTGTTTCCTCCAATGCCATAATTTCCTTCTTTTGATACATATTTTTAATTTACAGTTTATTTAGTTGCTCATCTCTTTCCTTTAATTTGTCCACTATTTGCTACAATTGCTTTAGCAGTTGGTGGTATTTTTGCTGTTTTGTGTTTTTTGTGCTTTATATAGTTTTCTTCACGATTTACAACTGGTAGTTTTTCTGCCTATAAACATTCTACAAACGTTTTTCCTATTCGTCCTGACGATCATACACTGACTGACCCTCCAAATATCTCTCTGCCTAGATGTGCTGTTCGTTGATTTATTGCAATTTATACTCCAGTCTCTTGACATCAGCTTAGCTAAGGGTTAGTTTTTCTTCTATTTTTGTCTTTTTACCTGTTTGAACATCTCTTTCCCACTATAGTTTGTTGACTTCCGCGAAAATATCTTGTCCGTTTTATATATTTTAGCCAATTGATTTACTTTTCAGTTTTAGTTATTTAATCTTCTGTTTTGCCTTTTGAATCTTTTCCTTTATTTATGCGAATATACTGTCTTGCTCTTCCTTTCCTCCACTCTCGTTCGCATAGACTCGCTTTTGGAGTTGCTCATATTCAATCTTCAGTCGATAAATTATGGCGTTGTTATTTTCAATTTCTCTTTCTCTGTTTTGGTTGTTCTTACTTCCCACATTCAGTTGTCTAGAATGTTTTAGCCCTTTCATATTAGCTCTGTCGTTGATTGCAGCCTCATCATTAATGGCTATGAATTCTCTTTTTAAAAACTGAAACTCTTGCTGGATTTCATCCGTGGAAAGGAGAACATAGTCGTTGGATCGAGCCAGCCATTCATACCGCTATTGGTAAAAATTATTTTTGTCCACTGCCAAATGTTTGTTAATCTGAACTACTTGGAGAGAGAAGTACCTTGGGCAACTCAATCTATTATCTTGATTTGGGGATTGCTGATGTTTTTTTAGCTCCTTCATCCTTAGAAAGAATATTCATGCAATGGAATTATTATATGAAACTTTTTCATCATCAGGCATTACTATAACTCATTCATTCGAAAAATTATGCACATGTATGGGCAAAATATTTAATTTGTCAATTCATTGTTATTGGCTTTGAAAATAAACCCAAAATGAAAAGAAAAAAGGACTGTTTTGCAACAATAGCATAAAAATGTTGACTTTATTCGTGGTTTAAGAAGTTAAAAATTGAGAGATAAACTCTCGTTAAATATTTTTATTTTCTCTTCATAAATTCTATTTCGTTATTCATTCGTTATTATTTGGAATGAAATATTGCAAGATAACTTAGATCCAGCCTTAAGATCAAGAATAAGTCCTTGAACCCTAAAACTATACCCACAATCAACCGCTAATTCCTCAAATCAAAAATGTATCTTCTTCTCCCAATCAGGAAGAAGTCTACAGAAGATAGATTGAAGAGAATTCATTAGAAATATCCAAACCCTTATCTGACTCTATGAACTACTTTGATGTGCAAAGTGACCTCACTGAACATATGAGAGGAGTTTTACTGAATTGGCTTGTGGAAGTGGTCCAAAAATACAAGCTAATGGATGAAACGTTCTATCTAACAGTGAAGATAATTGATTCTTTTCTAAGAGTTGAACTACTCCTGAGAGGTAAACTTCAACTTTTGGGTATTACTGCCTTATGGATTGCTGCCAAATATCAATAAACCTATCAAGTACCTAAAGTCCAAAATCTTGTTTACATCTGCGACAATGCATATGAAATCGAAGATATCTTATCGATGGAAGGCCGAATTTTGGTAACCATTGGCTTTTAAACACTATCCAGTCCTCCTCCTCTCTTCTATTTTCAGCTCTTGAATAATCACGCCCAACTCACTGAAAAAGATTGTTGGCTGGCGAGATATTTGCTTGAATCAGCAGTCTTTTAATTAAGTTTTCAGCAATACTCTCCCTCTACGATTGCCTTTTCTCTCATCTTCTTCATTAAAAAACTTAGAGGCGACAGCACCCTTCGAGAACAAAAAATGCTTTCAGACTGGAAAGTCAAAGAAGGAGAGCTAAAAACAGTGATACGCTAAATCTGTCGATTATGGCAGCGTGCTGGCCAATTAGAAAGTTTGACAAGCTTAAGAAAAAAGTACAGCCAAAAGCAGTACATGGAGGTATCCAAGATTCGCTTGGCTGAGCGCGTCAAATGAAATACTTTGGCTTAGCTTTGAAATAATGTGATATATTTATTTATCTTGCTAATAAAGCATCTAAATAGTAGATATTCAAATCACGGGTAGAGATAATTAAGGATATGCTGTTAAAATTAACTTATTACTTCTTCTTTGCTGAGAGAGGATTATCTCAGCTTCGACAGTAAGACATTAGTTTTTTATTCCAGAACGTTTTTTTATTTTTTAAATGATTCTAACTATTTCTTTAAATGTTTATTTTATTACAAAAGCATGGGATAATTTTGCTTGTATTACACCATCTTTGAGTATTACTAGCTGTTCATGTTTTTAGTCGACAGAATTGAACTTGATAGAGATGTTGAAGAGCGCTTCTTCATCAAATTATTCACACTTGTTTACCTTCGCAAATTTTCATTATTGCTATTTATGCTTTCATCATATAAATTCATTGTCTTTTATAAAGTTTGGCATAGGCATTTTTTTATGAAAGATTTTTATAAAATTTTATGTACTGATGGCCTATTTTGTGCTTCGGTATCTAGCATCTCATAGACCAAGTTTTTAAGATCAGAAGAATAGTTGGTTAGAATGGGAGGCATCTTTTGGGTTAAAATTTTGACCATAAGAGCACTACTATCTGAATCACAAATGATTTACTTTCAGCTTAAAAAGGATATTTGAATGTCATCATCTTATGAAGAACACACCCCAAGCTCCAAATATCTGATTTTTGATTGTACTTCATGTTTTACCAGATCTAAGGAGCCATTATAAAGGGAGTTCCAATTTTGGTCTTTGCCATATCAAAGGTTTCGTTCATTAGTTTTGAAATGCCAAAATCGCCAATTTTCAGTTCATTATTACATGTGATGAAAATGTTATCTGGCTTTAGATCTCTGTGAACGATCTTTTTTTCATGAATATACTTTAGTCCAATGGCAAGTTGAATAAACCATTAAATTATCTGTTCTTAACTTAGACTTTTTCCTTAGAGCTTTTTTGTTTACAAATATTTTTAAAGATCCCCATTTTATGCATACTCCATAACAATGCATACTTCTTTATCTTTAACGAAACTTTAAAGATATTTAATAACATAGCAATGATTGAGGTCCTGCATAAGTTTAACCTCTTTCAAAATTTGTTATTTTGATTATTTCGTTCGATTTTGTAAACGAATTTTCTGAAATAGGAATGTGTTTACTTTCATGATGTAATGATGGTGATCGAGATTGGACTAAACAAGAAAAGCTTCTCCAAAATTGCCATTGCCAACCTTTCCATGGAGAGTGTAGATATGATGTTTGGATTTCGTGGCTGTCTGTTTCATTTAAGATCGTGGCGGTTAATTTATCACTATAAATAAATGAAGAAATTAGATGATATAAAGAAGCTTCAAGTATATTCAGATATCAAAGATATTTGCACTAAAATTAGAAACATTATACAATTTATTTATTGAATTGATTATGTAAAAGAGTGAAGATAAGTTGGGAAAAATAATTATTACGAACATTTAGAAAAATATTGAGCCCAAGCAACTCATTCAATATCTGAGTACAAACAAATTGTTGGAAAAAATCCATAAATTCAGCAAATCCTAAGATAAGATAAGATTGCAGTTTATCAATGAGAAAGAGGCACACTCATTTTATTATTAAAACTGTTTTGTCTCCAAAATTTTAGTCAAAAAATTCAACATTTACTACTCATTCTTTGATGACAAACAAAACAACAAAATTCTGCAATATGAGTTGAGTGGGAATTTGGAAAATAAAATGCGACCAATATTTGAAATATGCAACTTTATTAGCAAGTCCTGTTTTCGATTTTCAATGAAAGATAACAAATTTAATACAAATAAATGCATTGTTGAGCTTGAAGACATCTCTAATTAAACCTAAATTCTAAATACTTTGTAATCAAAACTTAACTAAATATAGGTAAGCATTAGAAAAATAGAGAACGAGTAGGATTAAAATAACTTGTTTAAATGCTCAATTTAAATCGTCAATTTTTAATAAATTAAAAGCTTAAAAATCGGGAAAGAAGAACTAAAAAATCTTGAAAAACATCTATAACTTTTAATATCAAAAATATGCTCTAATCCCATTAAAACTGTGGAAATTATGACCTTGTAAGATCAATCGTAGTAAAAATTAAAATTAAAAATCAAGGCTTTTCTTCAATTTAGCAATCCTTAACTGACCATGCATCTTTTTTAAAAAATAAGAATTCATTTTATAGATTATAACTAAATTAAGGTCAAACTATATTATTTCAGACATTAAGCCAATACATTCATGACCCTATTTACCACAGGACTGCAAAGACCAGTAAATATTGATTCTAAACATTTTTAAGACCAAATTTTAACTTCTTTTCGAAACATCAATGCGAAGATAGTGCAAGTTCTTGTAAAATAAGGATATGGAAATCTTTGTACAGCAAAAATTTATATGGCGGACTAGTAAAGCGGCAAGTAGTTGATTTCAAACTATAATAAAAATAGAGAGTTCATTTTTCGTTTATACAAAGATAAATCCAAAATATCTCTAAATTTATTCCAAAAATTAGAAAAAATCAATGAAATGAAAAAAATTGAGACAAATACTCAAAGGATCCTCAGTAATATGAGATAAGCCAAGCTACAAGAGATGAGATGTACACCTATTCCTTTAATTCAACCACCAATGTATAAACCCTACCGACATACTAAGACTAATTTCAAACCAAAGCATAGGCAACGCTAAGGCCAAGAATATCAAGATAATAATCACAAATAATCAAACTTTGTTGTATAAAAATCTTTTAAACTAAAAGAAGAGTAGTTTCCATCTATCTGATTAGATATTTATTCTTATTTGGATCAACAATTACATGTATTATACTAATCAGTGACTGCTTGGCTTAGTGCCATCTACATATAAGTTGCGTGATGCCTTCGGAAGAACAATTTAAATCCCTTAGAAATTTTTATCAACTTTGACCTGACAGCCCAATCTAGATGTGTTCGTCAGTCCAAATGCTAAATCAAGTAGATCTTCTTCTTCATCTTTGGGGGGTGGCAGTTTAGCATAAACATTTTCTGGCAGAATAATGTGACAAGTGGAGCAAGCTAAGCTGGCCTCACAGGCTCCTTCTAACTCGACATCGAACTCTTTGGCAACTTCTAGTATATGACGCCCTGCAATGGTTTGCACTTCTTTTTTGGTTCCGTCTCTTCGTATAAAGCTAAATTTAATGAGTTATGAACTCATCATAAACCTTCCTATTTTTCTAAGCAACATGCTAATTTTTGAACTTTTAGCAGTATATTATATAAATAGTTTAATTATGCTCTAACAATGAAACAAAAACATCAATTTAATCCAAATTTTTATTTAAGTGGCGTCCACAAGTAATTGAAGTATGTATAGAAAGAGTTTGAGGGAGGAGTTGAAACAAAGCTTGGATCAACATATATCCAGTTTATTTCAAAGTATTTAGTCGTTATGGTTTTTTATGGAGAAGAAATTGAGGTTATCCATGACCCAGTAATGTAGTACTGTGGATCTAAATCCCAACCATCTTGAGAGTAAATAACATTTAAGATAATTCTTTAATTGCCACATGTATTAACTGTCGCACCAGTTCCGCCTACAGTAATCGTATCACTTGATTTCGAACCATACTTTTGGATTGCCCAAGCTGATTGAGAAATTGAATCAATGTAATAACTACTTGAGCAAGGCGAGGGAGAGTTGCAAGATAAAATTTGGTTTAGCCCAAATGGGATTACAATAGTCGATGACGTGGTACTTCCAACTGTGTAACAACTGCCTGTAGAAGGATTCTCAATTGAATATAGATTTGAATTTAATACTATATTTTTGCCCACTTGATAGCCTGGATTGCCTGAAAATGATGTAGGCAAAGAAGCAGAAACACTGACTGAAATTGTAGAAGTTGTCCCAAGATTCACACCACTCTGAGTTACTGAGAGACTTGCGCTGCTTAAAATATATGTATTACCACTAGATACAACTACTAATGTCAGAGATGCAGATTTAATTATATTCGTGCAGATAATGCCTGAGATTAATGATGGATTTATTGTTGTGCTGCTGGAAGATAAAGATGAGCAATCTCCCTTCAAGCAGATGGAGAATGTACCTAGATAATCATTATTAATATTAGCGCAGTTCTAGGTTGTTGGAGTAATTGTGCAATAATATGTACCAGAAGTAGTTATATTTATTGTTCCTGAAAAGCAACGCCCTCCAACTCCGGGAAGCGGTAAAAGTAAGTACTGATTTGCAGCAGTTTTCAGATATTGATTAGTGAATGTGTAAGAACTAGCCAGTGTGAGACTGTTAACAGCTGACGTGATTATTGATTTTGAAGAAATTGATTGTGAACTAATTGATGAACTGCTTTAAATAGAATTTTACAATAAGCTAGTTGAAGGATAGTTAATACTGGTTATGGTTGGATATTGATAATAGTATCCAATGTTTCCTTGATTGTTGTAGTAAATACAAGCTAAGTCAGAAAAACTTCCCTTATCTTATTGCGAATTTTGATTACACAAATTTTATAAGGAACTACTTGTTATGCATTGATAGTTAGTTGACCACGAAGTCGTAGAGCTCTACTCATAAGAAAATATATACTTGAGAGCATGCGGAATCACAACAACAGTAATTATCGCAAAGATTTACTGTGACATCGCATGAGCAAATTGCTAAATTCTGATAATAGTTCGTGATAGAAGAACCGGAAAGAGTGGCCATCGCAAGGGAAACCGAATAGGCATTAATCCCCTGATAAATGGTAAAAAGAACAGCCACAACAATTATTTCTTTCATTGTTATTTTCAAATTGTATATTATTAATGATTGAATTATTAACATAAAATTTGTAATTGAAAGTCAATTTGCTGAAAACTAACAATTATTTCCTTCAGTAAATTCCTATTTTATCAATCCATCAAAGTATAATCATTGTGTGTTCACCTTCGTTTATCTTGCATTTTTCGCGAAATCTAGGAATACTTTAGTTTATAATAAATCAAGTCTTTCAAATATGTCTGCTCCCTTTATTCAATAACGACTATAGCCCCACTTATTCATGAAGTTATTTAGTATATTCGATACTATTTAAGATCTACTCGTACTCGAGCAAACAAGTACGTGCCGATATCAAATGACATTGAGTATACTCGATAACTTCAATGATCAAGAAATTCATATCTTGAACCTACTACTCGATAACTTCATGAACTAGTATTAACTAATAGGACCTACAGTTGATACAAAGTTTCACTTTTTATAGCTTCTAAACTACGAATCGTAAGATCTTTTGACCCCTTCCATTCGATTCCTCCTCGAAAAAAAAATATCGAGTTGTCTTGAGATATGTTTGAGACTGGAAAAAAATTACCACTTGATACTTGATACCTTTCGATATTTACTCGTAATCATTTTGTCGAGTATGAGTAACTTCGAGGCTAGACAACTAAAACCAAAAATAACAACATATACTCTATCTTCCTTGCGTGCGATCGATCCTTTCCACGGGTAAAAACATTTTTACCCCCAGCCCACGAGCACAATATTAGTTTAAATTATCACGTTTTTATCTACTGTCTGCTAGATGACGACGAGATTATCAAGCCAACCCCGCAAGATCAAATTTAATTTGCTGTCTTGATTTACAATGGCGGATTAGCAGAAATTGTATACTAACGAAACAGATATAACTTTGACGGCAAGGAATTTATTCCGCCCATTATTACCATGAACAATCCCCAGGAATGAGGTCTTTCAAGGGCCGAAGGCTGCCCATTGTCCCATCTATTTAGAAAGTATTTTTTAATGGTAGCAAAATTTTTCAGATTTATTGCTGAGTGAACAGATACAGTATATTTGTGAAGAGGCCACACACTGACAGAAGTATAAATATCAATCAGTCAACCTGCTACCAAAGCAGGCAGCTATTCTAGTTGTTGATGTTATGGTCCGTAATTTAAATCAGTGCGCTCTCTAACCTTATAACTCTTCATTTTTATATTCTCCGTGTCAGACTTTAGCTTTATTTCATTCTACTTTTGCAGTTTGAAATAGTTAGTTAGATCTTCAATAATAAAAAAAATTATTTAGATCAAGGCCCAGCCTGTTTAAATACTTGGCAAAAGCATTCTTGCCCATGTCTACATGTTGTCGGAGCAGCTAGTGATCAATATTCTTAAAACTTGCAGTGATTTCACACCCATAGTTTTATAACGAGGTAGTAAAGATAATAATCTCGAATAGAATAGAATAATGCTGCACATATCATAAAGATAGTGTTCTATAATATTGGATAATTTCTACAGTTCTCCGATAAAGGCAAAGCAGTACTGTCTTCGGGTATACTCAAGCAAATAAATCGAAGTCCCCGTTTTTAAGAAAAAAATGTCATTTAATATTCGCGTTTATCTTCTTCTACAGATAGATGGGATGATGTGGCGACAATATAATATAGTTATTTTTGTTCAGATGGAAATAGTTGTGTCTTAATGCACTTAACTCTATATAACGAACCTAGTTTTAATCAAAAAGATTAGTTTGATGGTCATCTGTTGACTATCAAGAACTCTGCTTGTGAATGCACTTATTTCAGTATAGCTCAGAAGATATAATTTATTAATAGATAGCCTGGTTAAGCAATTTGTAACCATAGTTAGTGCAAAGGTCATTCCTTATTATTTTGCGGTCCAACGATACCTCATCAACAGTGAGATGATTTTGCCAGTTTTCTGCTCGGCATTGAGAGTCAAAATATAGGGTATAAATTAATGTTTTGTTTGAACAGCAGAAACGCAAGATTATATCATTGCAAACGTTCGACAAAAGACTCAATTTGTCAAACACTTCTCAATAATGTCGTTGATCTTGTATTTTTCTGCAATGTTATGAAGAGTATCGTTGCTATTCACTATGCTATTGGAGATTATCTGGCTGACAGAGCGGGGATCAAGGTGGAGCCTACAACAATGGAAGTGAGATTACCGTAAACATCCAATGGTGCTTTTTTTTGTTTGAGCCAAAACACAGAACTCGATACGCAAGATGGAGATTTAAAAAAAAGACTGGTTGCTAATTTAGATAAGTTTAAAAACATCCAGTCACTCAATAACTTATTCGAGCAAGAATGCCAGCATTGATCTACCTTCAGAAAATTATCCGACTACAAATAAAACTATCCTGATCAAATTATCAGCTTCTAATTAGCCTGATAAATGACTCTCCTTGCTCATAAAGGACAGTTTTAATTTCAGTACAGTGATCTCCTTGTTTGTTTGACTGCTACAGAATTTCTAAGTGTTAAACACATGGGTGATTTCTATCTTTTTAATTTTATGCAGCCAGGAATCTAATCCAGCAAAACAATATTCTCGCCTACCGAGTGGATACCTTTGGATTTCAAATCATTTTGTTGTTGATTCGCTAAAATTATATTAGAGTTAATTGCGATAATAGTACTCAAAAGTCTAAGCGTGCTCTTTTAGTTTTGCCAAATCATGTGGCTTCAGAACTAGTTGGTGGATTGGCCTTCATTCTTTCCCACTGTAAAATTTGAATTTATGAAGATAAGAAAATAGGGTTGAGATTGCTATAAATTTGACCGAGCTGCTTCCATGTTCTGATGATTTCTAAAATGGCAGTAATTTATATGTGGAGTTTGCTGGTCTTCAAGTTGAAAGGATTCTTCAAGACCTATAAACTGATGATTTTAATTGAGTTGGATTTGTACTTTTCGATATTTGAAAGATGACGATAATCTTTTGGCGGAGTTGTTTCTTCTTGCTGAGATAGTTTGAAATATGAGTACATTAAGCAAAGCCAAATTAAACAATTTTGAATGTATATGCAAAGCCATAAAAGCTATAGAATCCAGAGATAACAGTGCCACTTGAATCATGGATGGAGGCAAGCTATCAGTCGTTCTGAGTATGTATTCCCTATCTCAAAATTATAAGTTTATGGTTAATTAAACATATCAATTTACTTCTTTTCAATAAATTATAAAATATCATCAGCACTCAATAATCACAGCAATAAACTTGCAGATTCGAGAAAGAATTAAATATGTTTGTAATTAAATTGAAGAACTTCCCTCAAT
>Ga0302188_10001883_pt1 | contig 15818 bp, 5 predicted proteins | sample II_Bog_E2_1_FD_198783 | JGI IMG/M metagenome (GOLD analysis project Ga0302188, IMG submission 198783) | Peat permafrost microbial communities from Stordalen Mire near Abisko, Sweden - II_Bog_E2_1 | ecosystem: Environmental > Terrestrial > Soil > Wetlands > Peat | place: Sweden: Abisko, Stordalen...
ATGGTTACATCATGACTGGTTCTAGTTTTATTTTAAATAAATTGCAGCACGATACACGATTTTCCAACACCTATCCTTAGAATATGTGTACCTGTATCTCCTATAACGATGAATTTAAATAAGTAGTGATAGGTATTCATTTCTGATTGGTTGATTATTATGAAAGTATAAATTATATCTTAAAAAAGGTGATCTATAAATATGGAATTTTTATTTAACTGTTCATCAATCTTAATCTTCACTATATCTGTTTGATCTCTTGGGGCGGCGATCTCCTCGTTCCTCTTGTCTGACAGGCTTTTCTTATGCTTTGCGAGGCTCATATTTTGGACGTTCCTCATTTCTTTGGGGTTTGTCATCTCTTCGATCATTGTAACTGCCAGTATTTCTTGTTCCCCTCGTTTTTTGCTCTCCTCTCTAGTATGACTTTGTATCTAACATTAGCATATTTTTACCTTATTTTGAAATTCTCCTTTAATCTCTCTCATCTCCATATTTTTATTTTCCTCTATACTCTCTCTTTGGAGCTCTTTCTATTTCATCTTCTCTTCTTTGTCCTTCTCTGGGACGTCTTTCTCGTTCTTCATCTCTTTCACGTCTTGGGCGTCTATAACTGCCTTCATCTTTTTCTCTCCTCTAATGCCTGTAGTCTTCACCTCTTTCCCTTCTTTCTGGCCTATCTTCACCTTTTTCTCTTCTATCTTCCCGATTGTTTCTGTCTCTTTGTCCCTCATAACGATCATCTCTGTTGTAGTTGTTTCTGAAGGTTCTTCTCCCTCTATTATCGCCTCTTTCCCCTCTATCATCTCTACGTCTTGCACCATCATTCCTCTTGTTTCCCAGGACACTAAATGTTAATTGTTTTACTCTGTTAATTCATCTTTAATATTTGAGCTATTCTCTCCTGCATTGTATCCTGCTTCCTTCTTATCATCTTCAGTTGGATTTTTGGTAAGTTTAATCAAAATTTTTGTATAGGTTTTATCAGCATAAGTTTTGCCATTGGCATCCTATTCTTCGTAATATTCAATCACATGAACTTATTCAAATTTTATTATCATAGCCAAACCAGCTACTCTTTGGTGAAGGAAGTTAGCAATTTGGAGAGCCCAATAGAAACAATTCAATGAACAAGTCAAATAAAGGTTCTGAAATCTCTTTTGACCAAAGAGACCATAGCTGAGGATTCTTAAGGCAATAGCTCGATTTCTCCTCTCCTTATAGGACTTATTGATCTAGAGTCTCTTTTCCAACTCTACTCTATACCTGACAACAGGCCTAAATAAGGCATATCTTACCTTTGGTGTTCAACTTCAGTCATATTTCAATTAGTGATGAAATAAATTTGTTGAATAACTAATATCTCTTTAATCCATAATTTGAATAATTTTTAAAGGATATGAAAACTGTTTTTCAGATTTTTGTTTGATAAAATTTAGTAAATCAAAAGGGAGGAAATGAAGAATTGGGCAATAAACTATCACAGTTGATTATTCTTTAAAAACCTGTTGCCTTCACTCCTTCCCTTGACTGATTTGACTTGATCAACCGTATATTTTTCATCATAAACGGCAACTCCTTTCAATTTCTAATATTTCTCATCTTATTACTTTCGCTTTTCAACAATTACCCTTTTCATAATTTGGATTGCACATCCATCTAAAGTTTTTAAATCTCTGAATTTAGCCAGAATTTGGTCGCGGTATATGCAATACTTTTTCTAGCCTTAGAAAAAAGGATTTAGAGGATTTTTTAACATCGATAAATTTTTCAAGTTGCCAAACTTATCATATGACTCATCTAAAAATTGATGCAAATCACTAAAGTTGTTTTTATTTGCGGAAAAGGTTTAGAGGAACTTAAGGACGGGAAACCCGCTGAGTGAAGAGAAGGAATTTTAGTCAATGATGAGTGTATTGAGGTTAATGAAAGGATTGAACTAAATTCCATCGCATAACTGATTATAAGATACGTCAAGGTGCTGAATGTTGTTTGCTTCTGTGCCGACGTCTTTTTCTTTGATGTGTTTGAGGTCTTTTCCGACAAGTGACAACATATTCAATAATTATCAAGCTATTAGTTATCATTAGATTAATCACTACTAAAACTTATTTTACGAATTAATTTCAACTAATAATTTTACTAATCTTTAAATTGTATTTTGTCAATTGAAATAAATTATTTAATTCCTTTTTCTATCAATATTTTATGACCATTTTGGCATTAATAACATCTTTGTCCTCATCAAATAATATAAAACCATCACATAATGGTAAATGAAGTTAACAATAATTCGAAACAAATCTAACTTTAATAATGAAACGAAAGTATTCAGTCATATGAAGATTATGCTGAATATTATTCTGATAATCTGTGAGTTTTATCATTTAAACAAAATTTTGGAATATATCAACTCTCTATTAATCACTAATGGGCGCTAAACTAAATCACTTCCAAGGGTGTATCGTTTTCCAATGAAGTAATTTCTATTATCCATCGACGATAGTCTTACAAAATTTTCTCATCATCCATTTTTCCAACCCAAAAATCAATTTCTGCTAAATCCTTTCTTATTTTTATCCTTATACCATTCAAATAAGCATAAATTGCAGGCTTGGCTGATATATACCCCAAAAGAATATCCTACCATAAACGATTGCATTTTAATTTTTAGAACCGGAGCACTAATGCCCCACCATTTGTATTACTCTCGTCCTACCATACTGGCTTCACATTTTCCTTAAAGAGATAAATATAAGATCCGACTGGCAATTCAGTGGGTCTTTTGAAGTGTTGATAATTGGCCCAAAACTATTCGACTGTTGAGATGACTGAAACAGGCTTAAGACTATCCTCAAAACTATCTTCTCCTTTCACATAATACTGATACCAAAATTTAAGTTTGACTGGTATCTTGAGGGGAAGTCCTTTATTCTCCATATTTTTTCCTAAAATAATAAATATTAATGAAATGAAAATAAGAAAGCATTTGTATTTGATAATTAGTGGTACTCTATTAAAATAAACACCTAAATTGTCATAATTAAACCACTTTTCGTAAGAATATCAATATCTTCATTAGTCATTTATATAATCGTGTCGGCAAAAGTTCGGTATAGAAAAGGTCATTAAATTAGCTTCACAAATTCCAATGTTTTATTCAATAAACTTCTTGAAATATGATGCAAATCAATTTGACAAGCTTTCCAAAACAAATTTAATCTAACATCAGGACTTTTGATTTATATTGAATTGGGTAAACTTTTATCATTATAAATCTCTGGAATATCGATACAAATTGTGAAGGAATATCCCCAATCAAAAAAGATTGATCCTTTATTTTTATTTTTTTATTTAATTAAGAATCATAAAATCATTCCTCTTATTTGTAAGAGAAATACTCTTTTTTTTATGGTTTTTCCTAGTCTTAACCATATTGCTTCTCTTGGAACTTCTTTTGCTTTTGACGCATGATCTCCGCATTACTAAGTAATATTATACATACCTTTCTTTATTTTTGAAAAAATCAGATTTCTGGTCTCTTTTGTTGCCCTCATTTTTGTCTGCATTCCTTTTTCGGGCGCGCTATCGATCAATTTCTCTTTGATTGCCACGAGTCATCAAATGAAGCTTTAAAATATTATGATGCTTTCTAGAAAAATCTCTGTCTAAATGAAATAATTATGAAACAACTTTAAAAATAATATGTGACAACAGACTGAAGGATATTTTTAATTATTGGTTTGCAAAATTGTAGTATTGACTAAGATTCTTTGTGAATAAATTGGAATAATAATAATATATGATTAGTGATTCTCAAGATTGTAATTAATCATAATTGTGTAACTAAATTAAAAATATATATACTTCTAATTGATCTTAATTAGTTTAAAATGTTCCATAATTATCTTATTATCACTAATTGATTTGCAATAGACTTTTATCTTTGTTGTTATGACCTTCTTGATAAGAACTAAACAATCTTATACTCTTGCCAAAACAATTGTTGTGATATGAAAATTCTTTTATTTGATCTTTTTCGAAGATTTAAGGAAACAATCAATATTAGGAGAGAAAGAAAATATAGATATGTTGCTTCTATATAAAAGAAATGATTTGTCCAGCAATTACTAATATGCTAATAGTAAGTGGGTAGTTCCCTTGTATTATATTTGCTTCTTATAAGAAATGAATCGTAATGAAATAGATAAAACTGAACGATAATATTATACAGCTCATAAAAGATAAAGATGTAAGAGGTTCACATAGGCCATTATATACTTGGCAAAACTATCGGCACTGGCGGCTTTGCCAAAGTCAAATGTATCTTCCTCATAACCTAGAGGCTAGGCACGATCTCACTGGAGTCAGAGTGGCAGTCAAAATTATCAATAAACGCAAGATGAAAAACAAAAATATGATCTCCAAGGTATGGCCATTCTCACTTAGGTCAAAAGAGAAATCAAGATACTAAAGTTTATCAATCACCAGAACATCATTAAACTCTATGAAGTGCTTGATACCACCAATGATATCTTTGTTATCATGGAATTAGCTGAGGGAGGGGAACTCTACGATTACATCCAAAATAACGATATCTCCGAGAGCTAAGCTAAATTTTTCTTTAAGCAAATTATTAGTGGAGTTGGGTACGCTCACGTGAATCTAATCGCTCATCGAGATCTCAAACCTGAAAATATTCTCATTGACAATAACAAACTCATCAAAATCGTGGACTTCGGACTTTCAAATCTCATGAAAGATGGAAGATTACTAAAAACTGCGTGTGGAAGTCCCAACTACGCTGCTCCTGAAATTGTAGGAGAGCGAAAGTATGAGGGGACTTCAGTCGATATTTGGAGCTGCGGCGTTATTTTATACGCATTACTAGCTGGCTCGTTACCCTTCGACGAATAAACTGTCACTCTTCTATACAAAAAGATTTAACGTACTCGAGAATATTATTCAGAGGGCAACTACTCAATTCCCAGAAATGTCAATCCTCTTGCAGCAGACTTAATTCAGAGGATGTTGCAAGTGGATCCCTACAAACGAATACGCATCTACGAAATTAATAATCATCCTTGGCTGAGATCAAATATACCAATTTATTCTAAAATACCCATGTCCTTCTCGTTGGAGAAAGACGATAATTTTGAGTTGGATGAAGAGATTTATTAAAAGGTAAGAAGGATGAATTTCGCAAACATTGGCGATGCGAATGACTAAAAGATTAAAAAATCGATTAAGAAGAGGGATGACGAATCGTTTGTCATTACTTATGAACTTCTCAAGGACTATAAATATCGAAGGTTGAATGCCGATTAGAGCATTCAAAGGCTGGCTAACTAAGCATCGGCTAATACCATTTTGGCAGAAATAGAAAATATCATTATCAAGAGGCCAGTCTTGAACCAGAATGAGTTTCTATACGGCAAACGAATCTGCAAGCCAGCCAAGGTCATTGCAGACATAATTATTCAAGCCTTACGAAGATTGGGCATTGACTATGGCATTAAGAGTAAGTTTCCATTAATAAAGATCCGTAGTACTGCATCAAATGCACATTCGTTCCTCCGCTCTTCAAAACAAAACGAAGAAGAAGAGTCTATTCAGAAATGTTGGACGAGAAGGAAGATTAGGCGGAAAAGGAGCAAAAATTCACAAAGAAAGAGATCAAGTTTTTAATACAGATTTACAGTAGTGGAGATCAAAAGGGACTGTAGCATATAATTGATCTGCAGCTCACTCAGGGCCACCCGATCATATTCTGCAACGTTGCCCAAAAGCTGTATCTGTTGATTTAAAAATTAGGCCGTTGATTTGCATACAACTAATATTAGGCTTATGCTGTATCTTAGCTTCATAAAATATAAGTCTTGTGGAGACTTGTTCAATATTAACCTTCTAAAATAAGAAATTAATTTGAATCTGAATAGTGCGATATATTTACTCTGTTGCTTCTAAGGAGGCAAATGTTGAACTGATAAAAAATAGATAAATAATTCTCGAGTAAAGGATAGTATTTTACTTTTTTGAATAATGTTTTGGAGTTAAGGATTAGGGCTCTGCGCTGCAAATTGAAAAAATGCAAAAACATCATCATTGAAACTGTTTATGGCTACTATCAATTGCTAGTATAGAAAATAAAATATGATTTTGGTTAATTGTCATCAATAAAGCGATCAGACACGTTTTTGACGTGATTCAATGGGAAGGGAGGAGACATTCAAGGCAAACTCTTCTTTCTATTTCCTTTTTGGCATACTTTTATCTGATTATTTATCTTCATTTTTGGAAATATTAATACAAGAATTATCAAATCTTAACTTGAGAATACCGTCGACTATTTATTAACTATCTATTTCTATAAATTATTGGCTATTTGGTTATTTATTTATTTATAAATTATTTGATAATTTACTTTTAACATTCATTTTCATCACTATGGCTAATAAATCTTGGTAAATCCTCAAAGTCAGCAGCTTAAACTTAACTACAAACACTTGATGTTAAAATGATGCAAAAAATATCATAAACTTTTTATCGTACTTACCATTTAATAATGAATTTTTATTGAACTTCTGTTGATGAAAATTATGAAAATGAAATTCTTAAGCAATCACTCGAATAATTAAATACATAAATTGATTAGATTTTATTTGTTTGAATAAAAATAAATGAATCGTATTAAAATAGTTTTAAATTAAATGATATTATATCACTTATAAAAATTGAAGATGCTTATGCATCCATATGTCATTCTACTTGGAAACTATCGGCCACTAGGCATGACTTTGGATAAAAACAATATTAGGCTTATGGTAGTATTTTTACTTCATAAAAAATAAAAAGCATTTATGGAAACTTGTTCGATATAATTTATTACAATATAAGAACCTAATTTGAATCTGAATAAGGCGACACATTTATCATTTATTGGCATATGACAGCTTTAGAGTGATATTGTTAATCTGAGTTTCATTTAATCCCGATAAAGCGTTTCCAGCTTTAAATTCGTTCTCATACTCAATGAAAGCATAGTTCTTAGGTGCTAGACGAACATCGCTAAATCAGCAAACTATTACATCAGTCCAGGATAACGCATGAAGACTTCGGTCAGCATTTCTGCAGTTATCGTAGAATCCAAACCCTGACAGAACAGAATATGGTTTGGAGCATTATTAGCCTATGATATCCAATATAGTACATTTTCAATCTTTTTTAATACATTTTTTTCCCTTTCAACCTTAGCCCTTAATTGCTGGGGGCGATGAATAAACTTTTCCTCAAACTTGATTTTGAAATAATCATCAGGACGTTCTCTAATGTTGAAAGTTCCATCGACTTTAGCAATTACATCTGATTTTTATCTGGCAAATTGAATTTTCTAGTTGAGGAAAAACTTACCATCGTCTTACCGTAAAGCTATTTGCCATGATTGCGTCGTTTGGCCTCCATTGCAGAGTTGATGTCTTTGAAGATCAGAAACGCCTGTCCTCTCATTCTAATGTTACGCTTGGCGATGATCTAATTTATACGAGCCTTACATCAATGATATCTCCGTACTACTCGAAGACGTTGAAAAGGGTATCTTTTAGCTCATCAATGGGAACTTTTTCGTTTAAGTTGCTGATATATATTGTGTTGTTCGGAGCACTATCTTGCTGTGGATAGTCGCCGACTTGCTCAGAGAGAAATCCCCCGTTATTACTTCCAAGAAGATTAAGATCCATGATGATTTTAAAAGAGGAATTAGTTATTATGTTAATTATATATTTTAGATTTAGATTTCTATATATACTAACATCAATAAAATATAATTGCAATTTATTGAACTTAAAGATGTCGTTAAGGATTTACTTAATGTTACTCAATAATTAATATTTGTAGTAGATATAGTTTAAATACGATGATTTTATGGCTCTTCTGCCATATCACCCCTAGAACTCAGCATACTTCCAGTCCATGCATGTTATCGTCTATCCTCTTCTCAAGCATCTCCTTTATTTACTATGGGCTGAAATTATCAAGATTTTAAACACCAAGTTGTTCACAGGCCTGTTCCCGAGTAACAAATTTTCCCTTTATTCTTAATCTTCCATCTGCAACCTTTTTACGGCAATCATAGCTGACCTTCTTTCTCCATATTCTTTTCTTCCTAAATTAAAAATAAAGATACTTTTTTTCGAGATATTTTAGTAGCTTAATCCTCCTGCACTCAAATGGAATAGAACCAATTGATTTTGAAAAAGTTTATTAAACTCCTTCCAAAACTGTTTCTATAGTTTCCTTGAGAGGTTGATTGAGTTCTCTCCAGGACTACTCATAGCAAAAGATTTCGCACTCTAACAGATATTTTTCAATATTTTTTTTAATTAACAGCTTTTTTTATTCTTAGTCAATTTCACTGGTCATTGCTTCAATCTATCTGATTTTTTTGAATATTTCCATTTTGGGATTTTTACTGAATCTCTCAATACTCTAACTATAATCTATCAATGAAATATCTATTGTTGTTTGTTTCTATTATTCAGTATCTTTTGAATTGCTGTCTTTAGACCTATTTTTGTTGCTCCAAATAGTAAACATTGTGTTACTATTAGTACAGTAAGGTTCTTCTTAGGATATATCATCACACTCTTCACTTTATTCAGATTACTCCTGACTAAAGTCACTCCACTCATCTTCATTTTCTATGATTTTGTCCAAATCACAGTCCAATTTAAACATGCTCAAAGAGAGGGATTGTTTGACTTTGTGGGTATGACTTTTTTTGTGTTTGGTCTCACTATAGTTTTAGAACAGATAAGAATCCTCAGACTAAAGAATGAAATCTTCCATAATATCTTAAATTTATTGTCTAATGAGTCCACTAGTGATAGGAGTGAGCATAAATTGAGAAGGATCATGATCAATTGGTTCAATTTCAGGCGTGTGCTCTGAAAGGGGACTCTAAATTATTTTTCAAAAAAATGAAGATGGTGCATACATAGACTATTAGGCAATTGAACTGTTAATGAATAACAAAATAGTACAATTACACAATAATTTATGTATACAAAGTATAAAATTCTTACTTATGCACGATGAGGGCGGAGAGGAGATGTCGGTTTGAGTAAGGGAGAGTGCTCCTTAATGATATACTAAGAAACATCTAAATAGGAGGTTAAGCCTCGAGTAGTTCTAACAGTTCTCATTGATCTGAATTTAAAATTATTCCTTCCTGCACAAATATTATATATTACGATAGCATTTGTTGATGTTATCCCCAAAAATCCACCTTTTCGAATTGATCAATAAGATGAATTCGTTTTTTATGTTCAGCCTATCAATATCACCATTTTCATCAATCCATCACTTCTATCTTAGGCTTAAAGGACTATTTTTCATTTAAGCTTCTTTTCTAATTTATTCTAACGAGTAGAGTATATAAGAAGGAGGCGTTATTTTTGCTTACATAAGAATAATAGTAAATAAACAATAGATATCATAAGTAAAGGGTGAATTTACTATGTAATTATGCGATATTCTCTTTTATCTTGCACTTGTTAATCGAATTTTTGCCTAAATAGATTTATTTTAGATAAGGAAGAGATTTGTTCAAAAAATGTTCTAAGCTCATTTCTGTAAGTTTATTTCCACTCAAGACAAGTGTTTAAATATGCTTGTTCCAGATGAATTAAATTAAAATGGGCAATTGATGGTCAGTTAGCCCTACATTTACTAATTTGATAGTTAGAATGTTCTGGAAATCAAATAAATTGAGATAGCATAAAAGATCCATTGTGGTAACTTTAAAAGAAGTCAATTCTAAAGTCTTATGGTGAATATTTGTTTATTCATAGGCCTATTTGATATAGTGTATCATGGGTTTATGAAGAGAGGGAGTATGATAATGAGCTTCAATATATGAAGTTATTCGATACTTAAGCTATTCCTATAGTAACTTTTAATTTTAATTGAGATACCCAGATCTACTCGTTTTCAAGGGTTTGAGATTGAACTTCAAATTTGAAAATATTTCTCTTTGAGAATTAGAACCTAATTAATGTCCAAATTATCTTTAATCAGTGTCAGGATTCAATTTAAAATGTTTGATCGATTTATGATCATAGTAAAATTTATATCTGTCTGAATGGCGAGATGTGTATAGTTTGGATGCAGAATCTTAAAGACTTTTAAATTAATTATGAATCATACTTTTAGTCAGTGGCTTTTATTTACCAGATATTTGCAGAAAACAACTTTGATAAACATTGGCTCTTGCTGATTTTAAACCATCTGGTTCAAGAAACAAAGATTTATAGTTACTGTTTTCTATCTTTTTTACGGATCCAAGTATCTGGTATTTTTATACATCAGATTCTTTACTTATGCTAGCAATACTTGAATCAGGGGCCGATTACTATTGACGAATTAATCCATCTTATTCGATTATCATGTGAATTCCTGACTATTTCTCTAAACATTCATTAATTTCTTGTTCCTCCTGATCTTGTATATTCTCACCCAAATTTTGCCTGATGATTGCTTAATGCTAAATCTATTTAAGGAGCAGCATTTTATAAGTTTATCCACCTACTGTTCTGACTTCTGCGCTTTTTTATGTATATTTCCAAAGGCAAATATTGCAACAGTTTAGAGTAAGCTTGGACAGAGAAGCTCCAACTATCCAGTTAAAACAAAAATTGCATTTTTTTTCATTTACACTAGCCACAATGATGCTCATATATTTTCGCTACTACTATTTTTAACTGATTTATATGAGTAGTATATTCCAATTCTGATTTATATAAATTACTAACAAATTGATGAAAGTTAGAATAAAATAATTATTCATTTTCGCTTGAAGCTAAAGCTTCTCGCCATTATTATAGATGTAAAATAAATAAATTAGTTTAATATAAATTTTAAGTTATATTTTTATTCGCAGAAATGAATGTAAAAACCATCTCTAATCTAGAATACGGCAGAGTCTTTGAAAAGTAAATCTCTAAAAGCCAAATATGTTGCGAAAAAACCTTAAATTGATGAAAGCCTTTTTGGTATTTGATAATCTTATGCAGGAATCAGAACTAAAATGCCACCAAGAAACGAGGAGTAACTCAAGAAAGTGACCCAAATGGTCAAAGAAAAGAATTACAATCATCGGGAACTTGGAGTTTTGAAGCAATAAGACCTCATACGCATGAAAGTATCTCAATTAATCTATTAAGGAAGCTATAAGGAAGCCAACTAAAGAATAATAAGCTCTTTAAAAGAAAATGGCTGAGGAAGAAAAATAATATAAATTAGCTCTAGCAAAGGCTAAGAGAGAGCAAATGCTTAAACTTGAAGAGGAAAAGAAAAAGAATTTGCCAGTCAGCGACATTTAAAAATAAAAACAATTTTATAAAACCTCAATTCAGAACAAGGCTATTGAAGCTGGCTATGAGGAACTTGATGATGTAAAGCAGATGAACAAGATGGTGGCCTATGCCAAAGCTGCCACAATCAGATAAAGACAATTATAAGAAAAAAGCAGAGAATGGGACAACTATAAAATTCAAGAAAAAAAGAAAGATAAGCTGATGTAAATTGAAAGGTTAAAAAAAATCAAAGAGATTTAAGAAATTTAAGAAATGAAGAAATAAGAGGCTCTGAGAGGGAAGGAAGTTATCATCGAGCAAATAAAAGCCCGATAAATTGAAAGACTCAAACAAAAGGAAGAACAATAAAGATAGGCTCAAATTTTGGTGCAAAAGATGAAGGAATTAGAAAGAGAAGAAGAACTACAGAATGAGGTAAGCAATATTATATTTAGAGGAAACGAGTACAGCAAAACAAAATTAATGAATAAATCATAAAAGCAAACAAAAATGCTATTTTGGTTATTGAGCAGAGAAAGGCCAAGGAAAAAGATGAGGAATAAAAGATTGCTGAGTATATTAAAGAAAAAGCTTAAAAATAGGCTGAGATAATTTCTTAACAGAAGTATCAATATATTAATTGAAGGAGAATAAAAGATTAAAAAGAAAAGGAAATTCAAAAATTGAGAGAACTTCAATAAAAAGCTTCCGATAGACAAGCTGAACTTGATGCTTTGAGAGCTAAGAGAGCCGTTTAGGCAAACTAAAGAGCTGCCCGATAAAAAGATAGACTTGAAGCAGAAGCTAGAGCAAAAAAGGCTCAATAACTTCAACTGGCTCGCCTTGAGCAACAACAGTAAAAGGAAAGAAGACTGGAAGAGCAGACTAAAGCTGAAAAAGCTTAATTTGATGAAGCTGTAAAAAAGCAAAGGTAATTGAAATAAATTGAGGCAAAACTAGAAAAATAAAGAAAAGAGCTTCTGAAGAAGCATGCTAATGAGTTAAAAAAGCAAATTGTTGACAAACAATAAGGAGGTGAACAGCATAAGAAACTTCGATCCATTTAAAATCAAAAATTCCAATAGACTTGGGAAGCACAAAAGACTTTGGTGGAAAAGATCAAAGAAGAAAAGATTTCATAACTAAAGAATCTTAGCATTCCGGATAAATATATTGTGGAGTTGCAACACAAAAATATAAAGTGAAGAATTGCAATGATTATAGATATTCAAGATAATAATAATAAGATTGCAATATTAACTTTATTAAAATAACTAATTTGGCAAGAATTGATATTTTTCAGTTCATAGTAGACAATAGGTAATATAAGAGGTTTCAGTTTAAATATACGAAAAGTTATAACTATTAATTAATTTAAAAAGATAGTGAAGTAATAAAACTGGTGAATTGGTTAAATTCTTTTGTATTTAAATTAGTAAACGGATTTAAATTAAAAGATGTGCATCATCAAAGCTTACTTAAAAATAATAATTAATAAATCAGTTTTTCTTTTTATATTTCTTTTGATTTTTTTACTCTTTATTTTTGATTTTTGATTTTTGATCTTTTTTATATTTTGGTCTTTTGATTCTTTTAGAATTATCTGAAAGATCATTGTCATCAGTCTATAACAATGAGGCAGCAATGAAAATGATAAAAAAGAGCAAAAATATTACCCAATAAAATGTATTCTTATTTTTCGGGATTGGGTATTAACGCTCACTTTTTTTGCTAAAAAAAGTTAGAGAAGACGTGATGGGGATAGGTCTACGCTATTATTTTTATATGAGAGGCTATAAAAAATTTTGACTGGAGCAAAGCTAGTAGGTTTACTTTTCGGTTTATAATTATTTAACTTAATTTTCAATTTCAAACGCTATTTACAGATCGGAAACTGATAGTTTCATCTTTTCAGGTGGCTAGTAGTAATCAAAATATTCACTTTTTTATTATTATCCTTGATTATGCTATTATTGATTTTTGACTTATTCGGTATTAGAATATTGGAGAGAGTTACTTTCACATGTTGAAATTTTATATTACATCTTAGGTTTTAAATATGAATTGTTTGACTTAAATAAGTTACTGTTAATTTTATGAATTTATTAGTTTATAGATTGAGTCAAAATACCATCCATTTATTCATTTTCATCTTATGGTAATTGAAACTTCTTCCACAAAATATTAACTTCAGGGGCAATCTATTTTTAAGAATGTTGATTAATTTGTTAAATATTTTTTCTTTAATTTCTGCCAAGGGATTTATTAATAAAATACACTTGCATACTTTTTAGAATATGTTGATTATTAGAACCTTTGACTACCAAGTAATTCAATTCGCACTTCATTTTATTAAAATAAATGGTATCTTAGAAGGAATTTTATCTTTTTTATTCATAATTTGCCCATTAATTTTAATTATTTACTTGCTGACTTTCAATTATTTATCCAATGCCATTTTCGTTTGCCCTCATTAAGGTTTATAAACTCCATTGATAGTTCATATCTTATTGTGGCTTAATTTTGAAATGCTTTATCGTGGTGGGACAATTAAAGACAATTAGGTTGTTTGGTTGAATTAAACTTTCAGAAGTCGTATTGCTCGATATGATTTCTAGATCTATTTCGTAAAACTGATACCTTTCTTGAAATAAAGACAAATATTATCTGTATATTTTCTTTCAAACTTTAGAGAAATCGGACATATTGCGAAATAATTATCAGAAACGAGCTAATTTGCTTTTGATAATTCCGATATCATTGCACGTATTAATATTTAATTACAAAGGCGCTTATATATTTTGATAAACAATCATTTAATTCATATATGCAAAGTTATTGCCTATATTTTATGTATACCCATTAAAGTCGTTCCAGTTAATAAAGTATTGTACAATGAGTTGATTAACATAGAGTTATGGTGTAGTTGGTTATCACGTTTGCTTTACACGCAAAAGGTCCTGGGTTCGAAACCCAGTAGCTCTATTATTTTTCATTTTTTCATTTAATCTGACAAACCATCAGTGGAAGATGTAAGTAATAATGAATTGTTTTATTTCTTAAAAGTTTAGAAAATTCTATAAAGATTCATTAAAAAACACCATTTTAGAGTAATTAAATAACTTTTTATATTGATATTCAATATAGTTAGTCTTAGATAGGGGCTCATTTTTGATCGTATCTATCATGAAAGTTTTTATTTCTCAAATGACCGCTTAACTGGACAAAACAAACTAATTAACTTTTTTTTGTGCATGCCCCATTTGCTTGTATCAACGTGTTTTCTTTGAAAAAAGTTCAATGAGTACTATTGATACGATGACATTTAATGTTTGTTGAAGGTTGCAATAATGATCATCTATCAAAATTATCCATAATTCCGAAAATAATTCTGAATATTAGTAGATTGAAGTGTAACTCCATAAATGGGACCTGAAGTTTGAATCATTCGCCTATTGAGCCAAATCTGCCTTGGGTCCTTGCCTCCTATTATGAAATTAGTTTAAAGCCGAATTACTGCAAACTTTCTTTGGACCAAAGTTGTTAGCGATCCTTAAATTTCGTGCCCAAATTGTTAATCTTAAATAGTTTTATTTTCCATTATACTCGTCGTGATTGGTTATCGCTAAGGTTGATCGATTAACTCTAAATATCTAGTCTTTAGGCCTTGTCTTTTGATTACAAGTTCTCCTTTTTTCATTCAGGGAAGCCCCATTATTGTCCAGTACATATCTGAATGCCACTTTAAATTTTTATTAGAATTCAGCTTTCTTTTATTTTATTATGCTTGTTTTCACTGTTCTGTCAGTGAAAGGTTTAGAAGTAGCTGATGAGCACCTCATCAGTTGAGAAGATACAGATCTTTTTATTTCAGGTCTTTGGTCAAAATTAGCTTGACCTGCTGCGGGATCTTCAACTTCCAACCATAAATGGTTTCTGTTTGTTGGGATGAGTTTATTTTTTATTTTTTATTCTAGTGGTTGGCTATTCTTTTGGATATTTATTTATTTTATTTATATATGAAAGTCATGGACTTTGCAGCAAATAAAGTGATTTTTTGTGTCCTTTATCTTGTGTATTGAATTCATTATCAATACGCTCAGATATTCGCTTATCATTATTTTTGATATTTGCCTACAATACTATTGTGGTTGATAATAAAAATATCTCTTCTTTATTAAAATCAGAAAAGTAACGACTGTTTATGTCTGCATCTTGATTATTGGCAATATCAGCAATAATCTGATGAATAATAATGTAGACAACATCTTAAAATGGTGATTACTAATTCTCTTTTATTTGAATACTAGATGTTTATATAACCAAAATGGGAATCGACTTAAGCTCATTTCTATCAAGAATTAGCGATAAAGCCTATTCTCAATTCACTATTTTAATAATTATATCATGGACTTTACTTAAGCATGCTAATCCTATAATTATATACAAATATCTATTAATAAAACA
>Ga0302188_10001885_pt1 | contig 15815 bp, 16 predicted proteins | sample II_Bog_E2_1_FD_198783 | JGI IMG/M metagenome (GOLD analysis project Ga0302188, IMG submission 198783) | Peat permafrost microbial communities from Stordalen Mire near Abisko, Sweden - II_Bog_E2_1 | ecosystem: Environmental > Terrestrial > Soil > Wetlands > Peat | place: Sweden: Abisko...
CCCCAACCCCAACCCCTTTCATTAAAATAATTATTCTATATGATATTAATAGTATATTTATTTTGGCTATTATGTAATAACTCTGCTAATTCAGAGCAAATACAATACAAATGATGTGTTATTTTATTCTAATGAATTCTTTTTAATCATATAACGGCGGTTGTTCCAAACTCTTCCTCATTTAGACGAATCCCTTATTATTGTTCTAAAGAATGAATTACATTCTTACTTGCAATCTTGTTGACCAATTATTGACGTGATAGTCCTTTTGATTCGACCATCTTTCGGAAAAGAAAAATTAGACACCACAACGATACCACTCCGTAAAACAAGAATACAACGCCAATTCCAAAGGATTTAATCATCATTTATGAGACCATTGAGACGAAAAGAGTCAGTATCCACACAGTAATGACGACAAGAGTTATGTTTTCCATCATTTCAGCAACATAAAGCATACTGACTGGCCCCAGCGACAAACTAAAACCAATGATATGAATAAAAACAACAATTGTTATGTATTTTTCGCTGTCATCTGCAAGAATTGAAAACAAGTATCCACTAAGCAAACTGCTCACAACTAAACTCTACCCCACTAGCATTAAAGTTCTTCTCCCAAATCTGTTGATCAAGAAACCGCTAATGAAAGTCACAACCACCTGCAAAAGGCCTAAGTACAGAGTATATTGCTGAGCCACAATCTTATCTCCGTTGCTGATTTGCTCAAAGACTTGCTTAGCATAAAACAAAATGGCGTTTATACCTGAAAGCTGATTGGCAAAGGCTAAAACAATAGAAATAGTGACAACACCCTTCGGTGCGTTCGAGGTTAAAGAACCAATCCACCCCCAAATACCATTTTCATTACTCTCTATAGCTGAAACGGTATTTTTTTATGCTGAGAGGCTTCGAAGTGTAACTAAGCTCTACACTGAGCCATTCACATAAAAGAGAGCCAAGTATCTTTACAGAGACTCAGTTTATCCTTTCGCATAGTGTCTCTCGAGAGTATCAAACCTTCATATGTTTTGGATTACCTGAAGAAAAGCAAAACAATCAGCCTTATTGCGCAGAAAATAGCAGGAAAAAACATGTACTGATGCCAAGTTATAGACTCGACCATTCTAAATCATATTTATGTTACCCAAGAGTATAAGCCACAGCAATTCCAATTGTTATGAGTAACTGGTTGAAAGATCCAACGATTCCTGAAATTTCTGGCGGAGAAATTGATATCAGATAGACGGGAACAATTCCAGAAGCAATTCCTACGTATATACCAAGTAAAAATCTGCCAAGATAGATGTTCCAAAATTAAATTTGATATGTTTGTAATGCAATCGCTAAGATGGCAAACACGTCAAGGTAAATCATAGTTTTATTCTCACCAAAGTGATTACAGAGATGTTGCATCAAAAAAGTTCCTAAATAACTATAGAATTACCGAGGAATGCCCCGAGGGGTAGTAGAGTAGTGATAAGTGAAAGTTAGTAATCAAACTAAGAAGCCTTCATCTGCTTACTTTCTTGAATCGTATCAGCCATCATGGATATGCACACTAATGCGTACCCAAAAACAAAAGATCCAAATGCAACAACCACGGACATAGTATAGAGAAGGAAAGTGTTTTTGACTTGCATTTTAGATAGTTTATAAAGTAAAAGTAAAGTAATGAATCTAATATTGGATGCTATCAAAATCCAAATCTAAATTGACACTAAAATGTTGATTGCGATATAAATGAGAATGGAATGGGGGCAGCTTAAATATATGTGATTTTAAGGAAAAGAGGTAATTATTTAACTATTTCATTCACTCTTTGATTGAGCAATTATACATAAAATTCCATCTCAAATTGACTATGATCTTTTAATCCCATTTTATGTGAAATGGATAGAAGTATTTATTATAAATATCCTTTAATCAAAATGATTATTGTATATTTACTAAACATTAATAGTATATTTATTTTGTCAGTGTCATAACTCTGCTTCATTGGGGTAAATCCAATATAAATGGTGCGTTATTTTATGATAATTATTTTTCCAGAATCATGTAGATTCACTTTTCCCACTATCCTCCTCATTTAGTTCGATCCCTTATTATCGTTATTATCGTTCTAAAGAATAAATAAATTCCTACTTTCGATCTTGTTGACCAATTGGTAACGAGATAATCCTTTTGATTCGACTATATTCCTGAAAAGAAAAACGAGACACCACAATGACGCGATTCCGTAAAACAAGAATACAACACCAATTCCAAAAATCTTCATCATAATCTATGAAACAGTTGATACCAAAATAGTAAGTATCCACACAGTGATGACGACAAGAGTTATGTTTTCCATCATTTCAGAAACATAAAGCATACTGACTGGCCCCAGGGACAAACTAAAACCAATTATATGTATAAAAACAACAATTGTTATGTATTTTTCGCTGTCATCTGCAAGAATTGAAAACAAGAATGCACTGAGTAGACTGCTCACAATTAAACATTATCCAACCAGCATTAAAGATCTCCTTCCGAATTTATTAATAAATAAGACACTAATGAAAGTCCCGATAACCTGAAAAAGGCCTAAGTACAGGGTATATTGCTGAGCCACAATCTTATCTCCGTTGCTGATTTGCTCAAAGACTTGCTTAGCATAAAGCAAAATGGCGTTTATGCCCGATAGCTGATTGGCGAAGGCCAAAACAATAGAAATAGTGACAACACCCTTCGGTGCTCTTGAGGTTAAAGAGCTAATCCACCCCCAAATACCGCTTTCAGTACTCTCGATAGCTGAACTGTTGTTTTTTTATGCTACAAGACTTCGAAGTGTAACTAAACTCTACACCGAACCATCCACGTAAAAGAGCGCCAAGTATCTTTCCAAAGCCTCAGTTTATCCCTTTGCATAGTGTCTCTCGAGAGTATCAAACCTTCATATGTTTCGCATTACTTAAAGAAAAGCAAAACAATCAACCGAATTGCGCAGAAAATGGCAGGAAAGAACATGTACTGATGCCAAGTCATAGACTCGACCATTCTAAATCATATTTATGTTACCCAAGTCCGTAGGCCACAGCAATTCCGATTGCTATGAGAAACTGGTTGAAGTATCTCGTGATTCCTGAAATTTCTGGTGGAGAAATTGATATTAGATAGACGGGGACAATTCCGGAAGCAATTCCTACGTATATGCCCAGTAAGAACCTACCAATGTAGATGTTCCAAAATCTCATTTGAAAGGTTTGCACAATGAATGCTAAGATGGCAAAAACATCAAGGTAGATCATAGTTTTATTCTCACCAAAACGATTACAGAGACGCTTCATAAAAAAGAATCCTAAGTCACTAAAGGATTACCGAGAAATGCCCCGAGGGGTAATAAAGTAGTGATCAGTGTAAGTTGATAGTCAAACTTAGACGCCTTTATCTGTTGAATTTCTTTAATAGGATCACAAGCCATCATGGATATGCACACTAATACATACCCAAAGACAAAGGATCCAAATGCAACAACCACGGACACAGCATATAGACTGAGAGTGTTTTTGACTTGCATTTTAGGATAGTTTATAAACTAAAAACAAAGCAATGAATTTAATATTTGATGCTATTAAAATCTAAATCTAAATTGACACTAAAATGTTGATTGTGCTATATATGCGAATGGAATGGGTGTAGTTTAAAGAAGTATATAATTAAGGAGATAATTTTAAAGCAGAATTATTAGTAAATCATTTAGATATTCAATTCACTCCCTTTGCTTTAACAGTTATAGATGAAATTTGATCTCTGGACGAAGTTAATTTTGATCCTTTGAGGTGACTTTGCGGCATTTGCGTTCAAAGATTATCTTATTAATTTTTTCCACAATGCCAGATAGCTCTTTCATCTATAATTCGGCAATTAAATGTTCCTATTTCATTTTGGTGATGATCTTTAGACATAGTAGAAAGGTCTATGCTTTACAATTCTTTATTTACTTAGCTACCACATCAAGGAGTAGACTTTGAGACAATAAGCATTATATAATTTATGATGAAGATCCTTCATTAACTTAAACATCCTCTGGGTTACAGTCAATTTGGCATCCAGTCAAATAAGAAGGGCCTCTATCATAATTAGAAGCTCTGTACGCAGATTCGCTTACCTTCACAATTTAGTGATCATTCTATCTGTATTGCTCTTTTCTGAGCATGCTTGCCACTATACTAACAGTATTTTCATCAATTTATGTTTTCTTCATTTTGGAGAGATCAATCAGAATCTTGATAACCTCTATCTACGCCCTTATATTTTTAAAACCAACGACCTTTGTGTACTTATTGAGGGTGTTGACTGCTTTAATGAGTACATTGACATTTGTTTCTCTGAGAAATCTAGTCCAGCAATATTCCATCCACTTCAAATTAGATAAAACAGATGAGTTATCCATACGAACCTCAACCTGCGAGTAAAAATCAAGTTTTTCCTTCCACCCCATTGATGCAAACTGTTTTAATGCTTAATTGTAGTTCAAATGTCCTGCTAGCATTTTGTCGGCTCTAAAAATTATATATTCTAAGAAACCCAAATCAAAAAACATTATTACAATATTTACAGTAAACTCCAAATGGCATTATTAAAATTATTGATAGTAGAAAAGAAGATCGAATTGACAGCGAAGACGAAACATTGAAATCAGAGCTGATATTATTAGATAATGAAGTAATAATAAGGAAGTAAATCAACCAAAGATTCTTTTGTAAAAGAGGGCGATTGGATAGAACTGCAGCACGAGCATTTAGCACTCTTTTCGGAGGGGTTTAAATCGTCAGAGGTAAGCATGAGGGATAATCGGCAGTCACCTTTGCTGTCTTTGTTCGAAGTTAAACTCTCTACTCAATCACATAAGTCCAGTTCTAAAGCGATTCATTTCAATGAGCCGATCAGTCTAATGCACTTACTCTCAAGTAAGTACCTTTCCTATAACTCGAACTTTGCCAACAAGAGTGAGTTTAAATTAAGGACAGTCCTCGCTCCCCACTGTCAATTCATACTAAAACCTCTGTATAAATGCCAAACAGCAAGAGGAAATCTCATCAGGAATGGCGAATCATGTTCTCTGAGTCCTGCCCTACCGCACTACTAAAATGATAATGTTAACTTAGTGTTGGGCCGCTTCTAAAAAAACGCAGTTGATGTGCCCATATTCCTGAAAAAGAATGAGTAAGCCCACTTGAAAGTTGTCCGCAGAAATCTACAGGAAAGGCCCGAGGTTTATCTGAGTAATCTGCAAATTTATCAATTGAAGCATTTAGAATCAATGAAATTTTTGAATTGCAGTCGACTCGAGGAAGTTCATTAGAATTTTGTCGAGTTTAGCTCAGTCAAAAATGAGTATGGTACGCTTTTGACTTTAGAATTGGATAGAGATCAAGTAGGCCAGGAGATACGTGTAGTGGAAGGTGATCGAGTTAAGTTTCGTTTTATGGGCAGCAAGAAGTACCTTAGCTTCAATTCAGAGCAAAAGGCCTATCTTTCATCATCTTCTTCCTAATAGTGCATCTTTATCATCGAAAATTATAGCAATAGTAATAGCACTGAAATCGGGAGTGCTTCACTGATAAAGATGCGGCACGTATGGAGTCAAAAATATTTAAGCTTGAATGAAACCGAGCCAGTGCTTGAATAGTTTAGCGCATACAACATCTTCTAACTCGGCGTCCTGTCCTGCTAATAATTAAAAAATATAATGTTCATAAACTAGACTTTTATTAGTCTTCAAGATGAGTTTAAGGACGGTCTATCTTTCAAGAACATGAGGAAGATGATCTCGTTGCTTCGCGAAATTGCAAAGTTTATTTACAAAAACAAGAATATTTATGCTGACTTCTCAGATCTTAAACCCATCTTCCCTTTGCTGAATTTAGATCAACAGTTGCTCTTTGCTCAGGTTGGCTTTCTCAGTCTGCTGAGGAGAATTGCTGTCAACATATACGATATAATTAAATAAGTTCAAAAGAACGGTGAACCAAATAATCGAGATGTTAAAGGAGAACAGTTCAAGTCGAATGGGTACGCCCTGAATAGTGAATTTAATTAATATTAAGATGCCTTTCAATTAGTAGCTATTTTGATTACGGGTATTTGCAAGTGTAACCAGGATAATCTGTTAAGATTCACTGAGGATATCAAAGACTATTTTGAGTTCGTTGGCAAAGTTAGGGGAAGTATTGAACTTATTTACCATCTGTTCGCCCACAGTAGTGCTGGCTTAGAAATACTATAAAATCTATAGTTTAGCATCAAGAAGTATCGGATCAAGGCATTGTAACTACTGATCGAGTTTATCTTTAACAAGGAGTTTGATTGGATAGACCGGAAGAAGTTGATTATCCTCCTGCATGGATTCATCATCAACGAAAAGCGAGAAAAGATACTGACTCATGAGAAGATTCTCATCTCCATTTTCTCTGAGAACAGGCTCAAGAACATTTTCCTGACTCTGTCCAATAATTCCGAATATTAATTAATCATAAATATTGGAAATCAAAAAGAGGAGTTGATGGATCTGCTGCAAAGTGAGGATAAATACGAACTGGAGTTGTCGCTGCTCTATGAGCAATTAGATCTGCTTTCGACTCTCTGCACTAAGGCAAGTAGAAAGCACCTGAATTTATTTCGTGATACCATTTCCGAGGAAATGCTGAAAAAATACTTGAAGAAAGATATGACTCCTAAATTCAAATCGCTTCTCATAAAAATACTTATTAACATCTACCTCAATGACTGTATGGCTGCCAATCTCAGTTCCAATATGATCATCACCAACTCGAAGAAGAAGGGATTCTCATAGAAGAAGACTTTTCGTAAAATATCTGACTTGAGTAATTTAAGCAATAAACTGATTGATTACACGAACGAGATGGAGATGGAAGATGTCAATGAAAACAGATTCAAGTTTACGACTGACATGCGTTCACTTACAGAGATTAAGTAGCAAATTAGATCCCAAATCAAGGAAAAAATTGCCAAAAAATAAATAGGAGTCTAACTGATTTCAAATCTGTTTGCAATGAAAAAGTTTTTAGAGATGGGGATATGTGAATAAGCTGAAGGGTAAGAACTAATAGAAGAAATAGTTCCACTCATTACACTTCTACTGGACAATAACGACTTCAATATCGCTTTAATTGACGAATTTCTGCAGCTGTTCGAGTACAATATTTAGGCCGAACTTAAAAAGTGCAGTACTTTGCTCATGATTAAAATTAGAAACAATTATAGGGAAGGGGAAAACCGCGGAAGATACAGCAGCAATATTGTCAGTATATTTAATGATTTTGTGGTGGATAAATTGCAGCTTATAGCCAGTTTTCGCATGGCTGATGCTCTCACTCGAATCATAGCATATTCTGTGCAGACTAAAAACTATAGTATATTCATGAAAAGCTCAAGTTTACTGCAGTTATTGACCCACCTTCCGGTCCACTTCCTCTCCATGATAAAGAGTTGTACCCCCATCTAAAGTGATCTTTCTCACTAAGTGCTCCGCAAGGTCAACAAACTCTATAATGCTCTAAGCAGTTATATTGTCGATTACATCTACTATTACGACACGACCATCGAACGAGACAGACTAAAGAAGATTATCGTGCAAGTTGTGCAGTAAACCAACGAAGTACTAGAAGATCATTTCTAATAGTAACATATAAATCTGTTAGCTCAGCGAATCATTTCATAATTCGGCTTTTTTGATAGTCTTATCGAACTGCTTTTCCAAAAACAGAAGGAACTCGAGGACTCATCGAATAATGAACTGTTTAGTCAAATCTTCAAGTTCATTAAACTGTTTCTTCTGGAATCCGATGAAAACTTTGTCAAAAATATTGCCAATGTACTAAAGTTAAAGCCCATTTTTAGGTATATTGATCGCGGACAGATCAGTCTCCTGTTTGAGTTGACAACAATGAAGATTGTCCAAGTTAGACTCAATAGATATATATTTTAATGCTGGATCATTTCTTTACGGCGTACCTTTACTCCTAAACTGCATATACCTCTGGGATTACTTCTAATGGCAAAAGCTAGTGATGTCTAAGTTAACTGCGAATAAAATGTGAGAGAACTTAGTAACCTAATCATCAACGAGGAAGGGATATTGATAAACATGCTGCACATCAACCCTGACAGCAGGGAATAAATTTGTTTAGCAAATAGTAAAATGACTGAGTCAAATTAGGAATGGCTACTCTATGTGATTTTGGTTATCAAATTGATAGTCATTGTCGTGTAAAATTGCAAGGAAAACAAGGCAGCCCTCACCTAAAAAATCAAATCGTTTCTGACCCTGAAAATACTGATAAATCTGATTGAATAGTCTTTCCACCTTGAGTTTGATTCTTAAAAGTAGGAAGATGTCATCTATATCTGTCTGTTACGACTAGTCAAACGAAAATTGATAAAAATATTCACTCTTCTATATCTTCGTGACTCAAGACAATAGGATTATCAATACATGCTCTTCCTGATGCAAAAAATAGGAACTAAACTAACGCTGCAGAATATTGATGAGAATAACACACAGGCTCTGTATAAAAGACTGATGTACACAAATAAATTCGAATAGACAGGTTCCGTCAGCGAATTAAAGTAAATGATAGTAATTTATCTGCGGTTATAGTTGGGATGTAGCAAAGGGGAGATTCTTTGCGAGCAACTGGATCAATATAATCAGAACCTGTATCTTTTTATTAACATCTACTATCCCTTTATCTTTGGAATTTACTAATAACTGTCCTACCATCATTCTAATTAAGATGCTGAAGAACATCTGCCTTACTCCAATCGAAGTGCCCAAGTCATCAACCAGAAAGAAATACAAATTATTGCTGATACTTTATTTAAGAGATGCAAAGAGATTATTCTCTAAAAATTGGTGTATTCTGAATATGTGGGCTATCATTAGAACTACAGCCATTCAGTCAAAACAATTGAGGAGATTACAAAACAAAAAATTGGTCTGAATTTCAACTACTACGATGTTGACGATGAGATAGTGTCTCTACTATAGGGACAGGAATACTTCATCAACCGCAAGACCAGTTACTTCCTTGATAGTTATCTCAATAACAGAAGTAAAATTGAAAAATATCTATCGGAGTCCATCCTCATCCTATTGTTCAAAGACACCATAAAACGTAAATTTTCAGTCAGCAACATCGACTTTGGTGAACAAACAAAGGATATATACGAAATCATTATTAATCAACTCCGATTTGATTCTGTCTATTCCTTTCAGCAATACTGCTAAATTCTATTTCTTTATATCGACCATAGCAGCAAATCCCTTGGCTGGTAACCTTCTCTGGAATATGAATAAATTCTTGCCAAATTCGCAGATTAAATTTAGGACATTGATAACCTCAATCTCAAGTATTATTTAGAGGCTGAGCTGAAGCTGCTCGACCATTACTTTACTTTCTCAGGCAAATCATTTAAAAAATATAAAAAATTGACTTGCAATGACAGTTAATAATACAAATCACTGTTCCAATAATTCAAAAATCGCATTAAAAAAGTCATCGGAAGGTAGATTCAACTTCACAATGATAAAAAACTGTTGGAACAATCAATTATTTATTTTCAAGGTAAACCTCTAAATTGCGAAATAATCGGCACCAGCCTCACCATTGAGGTAGTCCTACGGTGGCTACTGTATAAGGTCATGTACAACATCTAAAACATTGATAGATACTTCTAATCGATTCTAGAAGTGATAACTCTGCTGCGAAGTTATACTCGTTTTCTGCTGTATTTTTAGAAAAAGTACATATCTGCTGAACTCCATGAAAAGATAAAACTATGCTTGCATATCTTATTCAAAAGCATGACTGGAAATAACCTGAGAATTATTCTTGTTCTCATTTAGCAATAGATTTGGAATTAACTCAATGTATTGTTAAGTCTCGACGACTCTCTTAGAAGAAATCTGGAGGAGTGCGAACTGAAGGTTTATGATCTGTTGAAGTTGATGACCCGCATTAAGATGGAGGGAGTAGGGCCTTCCTATGTCCAAGGGATCCTCCAATTATATAACAACAGTTTAGTGATCTACGGGTAGAGCGGCGAGATGCTGTAGTGTGAACGCTATCCTCTGGTTCCCATCAAATCTTTCTTTAACGAACTAAAATATCTCGTCACAATGATAATAAAGGAGTTTAAATACCAACCCAACAACATTGCCACTCAATTCTTCTCCAAACTGGATTTGAAGTCGCTTGATTACAACATCCTGATAACTTATCGAAAACACCAGTATCTCTTTGAAAATTACTCCATAGCCTCAGTATATACCGACGTATTTTATAAAGATTCACTATATAGGCAAGTAGCCTCGCACTTAGCAGTCTAAAACGCAGTAGAAATGACCGCTTTGAAGATGTACATCGAGGCCATGAATGGTAACTATTAACTAATCAATCGCTACCAAAAATATAGAGTGTAAGCTGCAAGCAATAAGCAGATCTAATCCTTCTTTTAGACTTTTGGTTCCTTTTTTGTGGACTTGGTTCTGCTCTTTATTGGAATGTGCCTCTCTCTTTTTAGAAAAAAAGATTACAAAGCCAATGAGGTTGAAGCCATATAATTTTTCCACACCAAAATATAACGAGTAGAAATTCATTTCCAAGGCAAGCTTTATGAATATGAATTTATGGCCTATCCGTAAAGTGCCCCGAGTATGCGTTTAAAAAAGTAATTTTTGCGAACTTTAAACTTCGTCTCGAATCAGCTGAAGCGATAATCCATCCAACTGTCCATGCAAAGATTTTTGCTTAATTTCGACAATGACCTGAAATACTACCAAAGTTTTGCTCGTTGGAAATTCATGCTCTTTCTGGCCAACTACATCTAAGTGCTAAAGATCATCTCGTATATAATCGTAATTGTGAATAATATGCTCCTGCTAACAGAAGCTATCTACTCGAACCATCTCAATGGTTTTTAGGTTGATATATTTTAAATTTTGACCATGATCAATCTCGTCGACTCACTACTCATTCTAATAGTGTTTCTGATCAAGGACATACCGCTCATCGTTAAAATTTATCGGTATGACCTCTCGCAAGGTCTCGGATATTTTGGGAGGAACTATAACGATAAATCTCCAGCTTATCGACAATTGTTGCTGGGAGTGAAAGTGGCCTGCAATGATCGATTGCTCTACAATTTTATCTACGCTTTAGTGGTAGGACTAATTTTTTGGAACAAGCTTTTCGCCTCAGTTCTACTCTTGGACGTGCTTGCTCACATCCCATCTCTTAGTATCTTCAAGTTAATTTAGACACGCTTCTGCTATCGATTTGGCGACCAAAGTTCCACATATTGCTTGCTTTAGTGGCCTATGTTATCCTCCAATATTTTTTTAGCATACTACTGTATTTTTCGTTTAAAAAATAGGCTCTGGGCTACTGCAGTACTCTTGGTAATTGTTTTAGTTTTATCTTCTTCGTTACCTTTAAGGCAATTCATGGATTTGTTGGTTATTTATTTTAACAATAGCATCAAACCAGAGATCTGAATGTTTAAGTGACTCTTTTCTAGATCTTTGAGGATGTTTATGTCATTATCATCTATCAAATTATGATTGCCCTTATTCTAGCCATCGTTATTGATAGCTTTACAGTTGCCAGAGCAGATAAACTCAAACAGGCTGAGTATTTGAGTAGTTCCTGCATTGTGTGCAATATCGATCGCAGCAGATTCAACATGGAAAGCAAATTTGGCTTTAAAGGACATAAGGCCATCAATCATAACATTTTCAATTATTTTGACTTTAAGTACGTTTTGACCAAGAAGAAGAGGTAGCTCATGAATGATTTTGAACTTGCCATCCTCGCCGATAAAACCAACAATTGGATTCCGGATGGACAGTCGAGGGAGCTGAATTGTTAAATATTGCCAGTGGTGATGAATACTACACTATAATGATCGCTATCCATCCTGTAATATTTGATTATATAATTATGATATTAAAAGCAATGGTCAGAAATCATTAAATAAATTTTGCTCTTTGGCTGTGATGAGGAAGGTTTCATTTGAAGAACTTTCGTCAATTTTACCAAACCAACGGATATCCAAATTATTGCGCAGGTATGGAGTCCAAGGAGCCTAGGCTTTTCGTTATAGGACGGCTTTCCAACTCACTCCTTTGAACCACTCATGGTTTTTTATGGCAACTCCATTCTAAATATTGTTATTTATACGTCAACATTTCCTAGGCGATACTTTGCATCTGACTTTAACAAATTACAAATGAGGTCTTTTGATTCTGCATTTAACGAAGCAGGAAAGTTGATGTTGCCCTCTAATATTTTTTCATATATTTTAAGGGGAGATGCATCAAAAAAGGGAGGATTGCTATGTTAATAAAAAGCATACCCTGTCAGTAATTAGTAAGTTAAGATTCCAAGTGCCCACCAATCAACACTTTTACCATACCCCTCTTTCTATCCAAGAACAATTTCCGGAGCGAGATATTCTGGTGTTCCACAGAGAGTAAAAGTGCGATCATTGGTCAATTTTTTAGCAAAACCAAAATCAGCGATTTTTATATGCCCCTACTTGTCTATGAGCACATTTTACGGCTTCAAGTCCCGATAAACTATGTTTTTGCTGTGAATATAGCAGATAGCAAGCAGTATTTCGCTGATGTAGAACATAGCTGCTGCATGGCTTAATTTTCCTTCTTTATGGAGGCGGTTAAATAGTTCTCCTCCTGGACAGTATTCTAAGAGCATGTAGAGGAAAAGACTGTCCTGAAAGGTCGTTTTCAAAGAGTAAATAAAGGGGTGACTTAGTTCACGAAGTATCTGTTTCTATCTTTTGATATTCTACACTTGTTTGGAGGTAATGATGTGCGATTTGGAAATTTGTTTGAGAGCAAAAACTTACTTATTTGGTGTTACAACTTGCTTTACATTCCCAAAAGTGCCAAGTCCTAATGTAGAGGTCACTTAGTATTTGGAGATGTCTTTGGGATATCGAATAGAACTAACTTTATGATTTAGTTTGGGAATACTGCTAAAGCTTTTGAGGAGAGGACCAATGTTCTCTTTTTCGCCTTGCTGCCTAATTTTTTCTAACTTGCTGATAGACTGTTTAGATTGTTCTGAACGCATGGAATGTATTGAAATTATCGATATTATCGATAGTATCGATTTTATAATATACTTGCAGAGAAGGTAGTGAGATAAAGTGTAGAAATTATCAGCCAGCGACAATTATTTTGGCAAAACTGATAGTTACAAAGAATACAAAGTCTAAAATTGCTTTAACTGCTAATCCAAAAAAATCAAATATATTTTAGAGTTTAAGAGAAGGAATGTCTGAAAAAATGCTCTGATTAAATCATGAATTTTGTTTAACTTTCGCAATCACAAAAATAGAATTAATCATCATCATAACACTCGGCCTTTTGTTATAAAGAGTTATTTGCTCTATATCAATGGAACGTATTTTAATGGGTCGCGCCCATATGCAAGCGAATTTAAAGGAGCTTTTATTTGTTTGAAAGCAGAGTTTAAACTAGTTTAACAGCCATTACGAGAATTCAACTTATTTATTCTTTCAGACAGGAAATTTCTAAATTAATGCTGGCCGACCATGTAGGGTATCTTTTTTCGTATTTTAAATCCCCTGTTATACTTAACAATTTGCCCACTTTCCTTATTGGGACTATTACACTTTTTTAAAAGCTATAAGCAGTAGGGTTTCAAGTAATGATCTCGATTAGAATTATAGGGCTGCAGTTTGGAACTCAAAGAATTGACACAGTCAAGCACAAAATGCTCTTCTCGCTATTGAATTGCAATTTGCTCAGGAATTGAAGATATTTGTGGAAATATGGAAGAAGTCTTTATCGAAGACTATTTGATGGCCATTAGAAGAAATAATATTAGGCTTGCAAACGATACTTCTAACAATAAAATATGATGTAGCTCTGTCAAAAATAAAAAACTAGTTTTTTGCTTCTTCTATCCTTAAATTCATGATTCCATTGCAGATTTATCGTTGAATAGATCATTATTATGGCTCCAAAATATTATTGTAACTAACTATGAGCTCTTAATAAATTAATTGCGACAATGGGATGCAATTCAGCAATAATTGAACCTTAAACATCTTAACCCGCAGTTCACACTCTCTTCGGAGTTGCCAAATTAGATATAATCACTGTTCATAAGGTGCACGATTATGCGTAGGGAGTTGAGCATTATTTGGTCATCAAAATGACCAATCAAAAACACCAAACAAACATTTTGCATAAACCATAAATGCTGAAATGTTCCTTATCCTTTCAGTTTATCGTTAATAGTCGTCATCAAAAATTTGGAAGGGGGCTCAGCATATAATTATGGCAGAAAGGCATGTTTGGTGATAGTTTTTTAGGAGTGGGAATTGAGGATTTTGACTATCAAATCAAAGATCAAGGATATCAAAGGGCCAAAATATATTTAAATAAGGAAAAAGCATTAGTTGGATGGGTAGAAGTACAAGTCAACTTTACCGAAAAACCTACAGACGTCATTACCATAGTGTTCGATAATGCTCTTATCAGAAGGAAGGCACGAGCTACAAAATGCAAAATAAGGGTCGAAATTGGCGAAGAAGTGCTTGAAACACGGACCTGTGAAGATAAAGAGGACTGTCCTCCCAGTTGGAAATCTGACATGTTAACTTTTTACATAGTGAGAGATGAAATTAATGAAGGTAGGATAACTATCCTGGACGATTAAACTGAGATAGGCGGTCTTGCCCTAAATCTATAGTAGATTGTTAAATCTCAGTAATAGCAGATTGAAATAAAATAATAGTTTTATTTTCAGGAGACCATTGTGGCAGGCACGATCAAGTTCTATATCAAGAAGGGGGACAAGTTTAAATATGATAAATGCTAAACCTCCAGATCAGTTTTCATCTCTCCAAAGAAAAAACTGCCTCCATTGAGAGAAATTAAGATTGGCTCAGCTGTTACTGAAAAATATGATTCTTCGAAGGAAAAACTCCTCGTTAAAGAGAATATTGGAATTAAGCATGAGGAGAATTAGTAAAGACCGATCATACAAATGAAAAATTAATAACCTTTATAAAAAATAGTTAATTCACAAAGCAACGCAGAGTAGTAATCCAAGCTAAAGATACAAAGATAGAAAGAATAACAATTGAGGTTAAAGCGGATTGAAGAGGAGAAGGAGAAAGCGAAGACGTAGTAAAAACTAAGATTAGAGCAGGAATAGCAAGGCAGATTGAAGAGAAAACAATAGGAAGAAGAAAGATAGCGAGTCAAAATGCAGAGATAAGCCGAATAACGGCAAAAAAGGGAAGACGATGAAAAGCACAGATTAAAAGCGTTATAGGACGTTAAGCGCAAACAAATTGAGGAGCAAGAATAGATAGAAAGAAGAAGAGAGGCAGAAATATTAAAATAGAAATAGAAATAGAAAAAGGAAAAAGAGTAAGCCAATCATTTAATTAAGGAAGAGATATAGAAATAGCAAAAATTGCCAAATTTAGATAATGTATCTCCACAGACTCATGCTCATAATTCTTTAATAAACTAGCCTCCTGCACAAGATACGTCTCGTAATTCAGAGGTTCACGCCTAATAAGTCCATTTATCTGCTGAGAATCATTCTGAACATCATTTGATTTTGTGATTGGCTGTGAAATAGTATGCATAGAATAATAAATAAATGATCAGGCGAATTTAATATTTTGCAATCAAAATTATGGGGTTGGGGTTGGGGTTGGGGGTTGGGGTTGGGGTTGGGGTT
>Ga0302188_10001899_pt1 | contig 15732 bp, 8 predicted proteins | sample II_Bog_E2_1_FD_198783 | JGI IMG/M metagenome (GOLD analysis project Ga0302188, IMG submission 198783) | Peat permafrost microbial communities from Stordalen Mire near Abisko, Sweden - II_Bog_E2_1 | ecosystem: Environmental > Terrestrial > Soil > Wetlands > Peat | place: Sweden: Abisko, Stordalen...
AGGCAGTTTGAATCAGAACAGGTTAATAGGCATGTTCCATTGCTAAGAGTGAACCCTGTTTGACAGGAGGTGCATTGAGAGGCAGAAGGAGAACAACTCAGGCAGTTTGAATCAGAACAGGTTAATATGCATGTTCCATTACTTATGCTATATCCGTTATTACAAATAGAACAAATTGCTGGTCCATATTTACATTCTTGGCAATTAGAATCATCGCATGCAATACAGGTTTCGTTATTTAAATAATATTTATTTGAACATAAATTACAAATATTAGGATTTGGCGAGCATGTTTCACAATTTGAATCAGTGCATGGTGTGCATTGTGTTCCATTTAAATCGACCATATATCCAAGGTTGCATTCTCCACAGAAGGTTGTATTACAGACAATACACTCAGCAATGTTACACTGAGCATATACTATAGACAGAAGTATGAAGCCAAAGAATATCTTCTTCATCATTTTACTGATTAGGCTTGATATATATTAATAGTGAAATTAAAATCATTAACTATTTACTGGTAGTTTAAAATTTAAATATAATTTGCCTCTTAATACTATGAAACAGCAGATATTTTATTTTACAAATTTTCCTAGCCTATCAAAAGAGATATTTTAGTGAAAAAGCCAATAAATTTGACCTATAAATCATTCCTTTTTGAGAGTTATTAACAGTTTTTGATCTCAAAATTTATTTCATGCTCCTTTCAAAATTTTGAGTTCACTATGAGTTTGCAAAGTCATATCATCCTGCCTTTTAAACCCTCGTTTTGAAAGCCTACTATTAAAATATGATAAATCTGATTATTTTTATATTCAACAAATAGTATATTATCCTCTCCAAGTGCTCAATTTTTATTTTTATTTTACTGAGATTGGAATTTTTTGCACTCAAAAGGTTTAGATTTATTCATACTATTTTTAACATTTCTTTTTCGTCATTGAATTTACTTTGGTAAATAAATTTTTCTGAATGTTTAATCTAATTTATTGGTGAATTCCAATGAATTTTAAACTATTTATATTAATCTTTAATTCCCTTATTAATAAATGTTAGTAATTCTTCTTGCCAGCAATGCGGGTAGTTAATATTTAATGTTCTTATAAAGGCAATTCAAAGAGGATTTACCTTGATTCTTTAACTCTTTCTTTAAAAAATTACTTATTAATAATAGTTCATCAGGCATCAGTGTTCGATCCAGTTTCCGAAATCAAAATTCTAGAAATATATATTGCAGTATTGATCTTCTTCAGGTTTTCAAATACATTTCACTTTATTTTGATTTTTCTAAAGTAACATTTTTAAACATCTTCGTGAGAGCAAGGACAATGTAAGTTCCTTTCATCTTTATGTATGATATTTATTTTTTGTTTATGCTGAGATGGTTCTGCTTTCTTGATAAGAGGATCTTATGGGGAGGCATCGTTCATTTGACAATTTTTATTGTCTCACAGTCATAAAACTAATCCTCTAATATGACCTTAAATACTAAATTGAATATTTATTTTTTATAATTGTGATGATGATAATTGAGAGTAGCAAGTTTTAAAATGGCATTTCCATGAAAAATTTATCAAACTCTTAGAAAAGCTAATATATAAAGTAGTGCTTATATAAGTGAAATGGAGATATTTTGATTTTTTAATTTAAATCAAGAATATACTTTAACTGCTGAATCATCAACTGTTTAATAGGAAAAATTGAATAAAATATCCTCCAGGAACAAAACCTTCTAAATTCAATCAACTTATGATTTAAATTAATAGAATATCTGATCTTTATTTTCATCTTTCTTAAATATGAATGAATATTTTGAAAAAATAAATCTGATCTTTTGAAGCAGATTCAATTGAATCCTCCTGTTGACTGAGGATATTTATTTTAATCAAACTGAAATTTATCCATTTTTGCTTCTGTTTGATTAATATAATTATTTGTGTTTTACTGATTACGATTTACTTTTTTTTGAAAAATAAGAAGAAAAATTATTAATAAAGAACTCTAACAGATTTTAAATGCTAATATTTGCTATAAAGTGAGCGCCTGAAGCAAGCTGGTAATATGAATTGTCGAGTGGTTTGCCTTTCCTTGCTTTCATGATTTTAAGATTATTTTAATGATTAATGAATTATTTTTGGATTATATAATTGTAATAATTCAATATTTGATGTCATCTTTAATAGATAATCTCGTATTTGAACCAAATAAGGTCGAAAAGGTGCAATTAAAGGACAACTACAATTAATAATAAGTCTTTTCAGGTTTATGTCGAAATATACAACCAAATGAGCAATAGATTTTATACAACAAAAAAGGGAAAACTTGCATTTCTTACAGCAGAATAGATCACCAACAAGAAAGGTTTATGTTAAAATTCACTACTCAAAAAGAAACACTTAGCACAAGAATCTGTATTTATTTACTGGACGATTGCTTGTTTGATTGCATAAAATCAAAGCAAAATTAAATTATTATTTCAAAATAGCTTCTAAAACGAGAAAAATAGTTTCCTTCAGAAGTAAATTTTTATATACAAAATGGAAATATAAAGATGGTCATGAATAACGTGTTTCTTCCTATTAAAAGCATCAAGAAAACAAAGCTTTACGATTTGTATAACCGTCTCATCAATAGAAATATCTTGAATTTCGAAATGATACTGCAAAAATATCTTAAATTAGGTAAGAGTGCAGCAAAAAATAGTTGTAAAGAATTATAAATAGCAACAGATTTCCAGAAACAACTGTCATTGGGACAGTCTCTCAGCACAATCAATAGCAATATTGATGGTTCCTAATAAAAGATGCAGTTTAAATTTATTAACGAGAATACTGAGAAACAGAAAAATCAACTTTAAAAGATTTAGAAAAATATTGTGAAGGATCCAAGTTTAGTTGCCTTAGAAAAATAGAATAAATGCATGTTCAAGTCCTTTCCTGAACAGTTTGGTTGCCAATGGATGGCTACTCACTTCTTAGAAATATTTTAAACATTCTATCCCAAATTTAAAAAATTAGCTCAACTCTCCATCAACACGGAAAAAGATATCGAAGATTATATTTTTAACACAGTTAGCATACAAATAAAATAATCCTTTGCCAAACCGATTGGAGAAGGTGGATTTAGCTTTATTTATGCAGCAAAAGCCTGCCTAACCTTTATCAGTTCCAAGGACCATGAAGTCTATTCTATCAAAGGCAAATAGCACAAAGTAGAGAGAATAATCGCAATCAAAAAGATAAAAGTTGATGATAAAAAGCAAAGATAAAAGATACAGCATTAAAAAGATATAATTTCCAAATTGAAAGGTAGTTGTTGTCACTTTATTCCAAAGTACTACGGGACCTCATAAAAATAAGATTTGAGCAATTCATTGATAATGGAGTACATACAAGGATAATAGCTGGATCATTTTTTAAGCACAAAACAAGATACTGTTTCACTGTGGACAAAAGTATTTATTTTGCTCAATATTGTATATTCGATGAAGCATTTGGTCAGCTATTCGATAGTCCACCTCGATTTGAAACCTATCAACATCCTTATCTGCAAGTTTTTACTAACTAAAGTTATCGATTTCGGAGAGGCTTACAATCAAGATGTTTGTCCCAAGAGTAATTGCTTAATAACATAGACTATTGTCCAGGTTTTACCTTTCCCTATGTCGCTCCTGAAGTTTACGTTCGCTATTTGAGGCAATGCTATCAAAAAGGAGGAGACGATCTATAATTTTCTGAAAAGCAAGATGTTTTTGCATTTGGAAACATCATGTTCGAAGTATTCTTCAATACCAAAATGTTTCACTTATCCAATAGCAAATTCAGATAAGTCTATGCAAAGAGAGATCTTCTACAACGGATTTTTTTGACAGGTGAAAAGCTATAAAGTTATGGTGATGGGGTTATTATGTCGACCTTGGCTTTGCTAATAGTAAGATGCCTAGATCCTGAGCCGAAGTGTCGGCCAAAATTTGACTGGATTGGCATTACACTTAAACTTATTCTCAACTCGTATATTAGTAATAGTTGATTTATATTGTACTTTATTCTTCCAGCTTAAGCTACCATTTTATTCGATATTTTTATTCCTATCTTTACACATGTGAAGGAATAAATTATCTATTTGAGTTAATTTTTTTTTATAGTAAATCATATATATAGTAAATTTAGGAAATGGCATAAACAAGACGAATTAATCCATAAATCTCAGTTCTAAATGAGAAGAACTAGCAACGAAAGATCTAATCAAACGTATAAACAATGAAAAATCGAGTCTAGTTGCTCCGTCAGCAATTACAACGATAAAAGGATAACGTAAAAAAGCACAAGCAGCTTACCAAATAAACAATCAGCAAAAAGATATAAGTCAACAAAATACATCAATGGGTACATTTCCTATCGATATAGAGGCAAAAGGATAGCAGTGAGTAATCATAAAAAATGGATATACTCCGCAAAAGAAATCAAGAATTAAGAATCAATCATGATAAATAACTTCAAGATATACAGAAGGCCATTTATTTGGTTAAACTCGATGATGCTAGAGAAGTCAAAAATATATCCATGGAACATAATAAAAAACTAAAAGAAATGGAAAACGCTTTTTTATCAGAACAACGGCAAAAGAAACAAAAAGTAGTGGAAGAGTCTCAAATAGCAAAGGATAAGTACGTACAATATTGGAAGAACAAATTAGCTAAAGTTTACACATAGCAAGCTCAAAGCATAATCTAAGGATCAAAAAAGAAATAGGATGATTTTAAATAACTGCAGAGACTTGAGGAAGAATAAATAAAATTGATGGAGTAAATCAATCAATTTCATACAAAAGGAGTAGAATCAAAAAAGTAGTATCTAGCTGCTTTAAGTATTCCAGTAAAATAAGTAGCTGAAGCATTGAATTCCTCTAATAATGGTTCCAATTTATCCATGAGAAGGAGTATGGATACTAAAGTTCAAACATCAGGAGTCAGCGCATCTGAAAGTCAGTCTTCAAGATATAGCTAGTCTTCTTCAAAAGTTCCAAATGCTCAGGTGAATCAAGATAAGCTAAAGATTATTCTGCAACAACTTAAAAAGATTGATAGGCATAAAATCCATACATCAAGGTGATATTGTTAGTATTTTACATTTTCACAATTGTTAAAATACAAATGAGTTATTAAGATTCATCTTTTCTTCCTTCTTTAAATCAAAGCCTCTTGTCGGATTCAAGAGGCATATATATGTTAAGATTAATATTAAAAGTATTTCTATCTTTTATCTCTTTTTATTATATCTTTAACTTAAAAGGAATATTATACAACTATCATGCAGCTAAATTATTTACAAGAGCTTTATGAAGAAATTTGCATGCCAATAATAAAGCGCCCTTCTTAGACCTACTATGTACTGTCAAGTGATTTCATATCAAATCTCGAAAAAGCTGCTGATGGTTTCAGATAGATTGATAGATAAAGACTTATAACGGAAGATTTTAATAAAAATATCATTGACCATTACGAGGAAGGATATCCTATTTTAGTTTAATCTCTACAGTAAGGAAGAGACTATCGCATTATAAATGAGCCAACTTTTCGAATGTTGATGAATCATTTTACAGGCACTCCATTACCTCGTCATTGGTAAAATGTTATTGGTCGCACATTAATCTACGAGATGCGCGTTTAATATGGTATTTTAACTCGAGAGAATAGCATTCATGAATAAAGAGAAATTCAAATTCATCATCACTACTTGTTACCATCTCTCACATACACTAATATTGGAGATGTGCTCAGATAACGGCACTTTCCTCACAACTTATATCCTCATCATACTGTTGAATTATGGTTGAGCACAGGACCTTTGCTAAAAAATTATAAGCTGCTAATTTAAGCAGCAAGTAAAAAAGAAATTCTTTTTCCAACAGATTTTCTATTGTTGAATCCTGAGCTCTTCAAGATTAATAGAAAATTTAAAAATTCGATTTTTTTGTTATAAGTATATGAATAAGATTCCCTCCTTCCTCGACCTAATCTACGCTGTTCATAGCATTTCTAAAAAAAAGCCATATATTGCTGTTTATGTCTTAATGAGCGAACATACAGATGCAGTTAGCACTGCTTTAAAACAGACAGAAAGCATATGACAAAGTGTATTTACATTTCAATGCTCAACTAGGAGTAGACTTAAAAGAAAATTTAAAAAGGAAACGGGTTGGTTGGACTTTATAACGAGAATAACATGTGCTTTTTCAATACTGCCTTGCAGTGCTTTGCTCATACTTAACTTCTTAATCGTTATTTTATTTAGCAAAATTAAAAAAAGGAGCTCAATTACTGGAATAGAGATGGTACATTTGGATAAATTGTCTTATTATATGGCTCATTCTTAAGAAATCTATGGACAAAGAGAGAAAAGTAAGATATTAAAATTAACATGCCGCTGTTTTATGCTGTTGGGAGATGGCATCCAGTCTATGCAAGAAAAAATCAACAAGATGCTCAAGAGTTCATCGTTCGTCTCTTAGACTGGTTAAAGTAAGATCTAAATAGAAATTAGGATAGGTCCTGTTATCGTCAGTTATAATAATCAAGTTCTTAAGCATCGGCTCTTGCATCAGCTTAAAAATATCTTCGCCAGAGAAGCGAATCAATAATATAAGATCTATTTTGCAGTGTTCTTCGATCAAGTATTGCATGTTTGCAATGCAATGCCACATCGACTACTTTTGATACTTGCCTTACTGTACAGCTTCCAGTGACCGCACCACAACGAAAGGAGATCTTTCCTGTAGAGGTTGGCATATTTTATCATGAAATTAATCTTAATATAATTTATAGGCTTTCAATGATGTTACTACCAAATTAACCTTTGGGAGAGGTTAAAAAAAGAATTCGCACTGAATTTCCTGAAGGAAAGTTATGTGAGATAGGACTATTTATTGTAACAATGAATAGAGGGTTTAGACTTGTTCAGTAAACTCGATAAATATTAAATCTACCATCTGATTAAGCTATATATTGTGTAGAGAAGCATAAAATTGGAATATTAGACTTGGTCTAGGCGCAACTCATTTTTCAATAGGAAGAATCAATTTCACCTGACACTTTTAGAAATTTAGCTTTTCAACGTCCCATCTATCTTCCAACAAAAATGTAGGCAAGACAACTCTATTCAAGAATATTGCAATACATTTTTCAAAGAGTCAATAAAAGCAACATAATCACCTTTCATACTTTTTTGACTAAAAATATAGAAAATGAAACATTTCCCTTTTCAGTTGTTCTCAAATATAAAAAGGATGGTGTAGAATATTAATAAAATGTTCCTGTATATGGCAATACTTCTCATCAAATACCAATTTAAACTGGAACTCAGATCGTAGTTCAATTGAAAAAGCACAAAGATTTAGAGTATAAAAGGCTTATTAGTTACACACATAAATTTTCAAAATCTCCTCCTCCCGTGAAGAATTTCGAAATAAATGAATTAAAACTTTAGGATTGCATACAATCTTTTTGCAAAAAATAAACCCTCAGCGGATGGTCATGTCCCAAATGTCATGACAATAAAGCCGCAAGTAAAACAATAACTTTCCAAAAATTGCCGAGAATACTTATTTTATCATTAAATCGCTTTAAAAAGGATTATTCTTCACTAGAATAAGGTATTTTTCATAAAAATTAAACTTTTGTAAAATATCCCGAAGAGTTGTTACTAAAATCACGAGAAAATGAAAATTGTAGATACAAATTATATGCTTTGGCTAATCATATTCAACTGGGAGAAGGACGGCAAGATGTCAATTAAATGCATGGCCACTATCATGCTTATGTGAGGGTTAATAAAGGTTGGTATAAATTTGATGACGATGCAGTATCACCTATTAATGAATCTCGTGCTTTTAAAAGTTAATAAGCTTACATATTTTTTTACTAACTCTCTTGATGTTAATATGTCAATAAAGCAATAATTCTTTATGATTAATAACAAATTAAAGATTAAATAATATTTGCATGCAAATAACATTCACAATATATTTTTTACTAATGTATTTATCAATATAGATTAATATAAATATAAACTATATTTAATAACAAGAATTAATCATATTAATATATTAATATTAAATCATGAAAAAAAATAGCAAAAAATATTGTAAAAAAGAAATTCATTCCAAGACAATGGTATCAAATGACTTTGACTTAGAAAGTAAATATACTGAGGAGGCCAAAGAAACTCTTGCTAATTTAAGTTTGGTTGGGCAAATTATCAGTTAAGATCATTTTAAAGGCGATTGGTCCAAAGAATTCAAATAAAAATCCATGGTTTACCTCAATAATTAAAAAAATAAAAGTTAAAAATCGATGTAACCTGCAAGAAATCTCTTAAGTATGAAAACAACACCATTACAAACAAGATATAATTGCAGAAAACAATCCTTATATGAAACATATACTTCAATGAATCGAAGTGTGATGAACTGCAAAACAAGATAGCGTAGAAATTCATCTTTTCAAGTGCCAGTTGTCAGTAATTTTGTTAAAAATAATACTTGTAGATAAAATTCAATTGTGCATTCAGAATCAATAGGAATCGCTCGAAATCTCTCCAAAAGAAAAATTTAACTCTTTAATTCAATTATATTCAAACATAAAATTCGCATGAATTTATTGAAAAAGAAAGAGCAAAAAATTGATCAGGCATGCAAACGCTAACAAAATTAGTTCTTACAGATTAATGGCTATAAGACATTTCATAAATTTTCGATTGAAACAAATAGATGTTTGCCAAATAAGCTAGACAAAGAAAAATAAGAATTTTTATTGATACCACATTCGGAATTTAACGAAAAGAATAAAATTAGTCCTTGGTAAAATAAATATAGTTTTCTTGGATCAACATTAAAATCCAATAGAAAACTATTACTGAATTTTTTGCCTATAAAATCAAAAAATTTAATGTTTTGATGATGCTGGTTTTTATTGCTAACTGTTCACATTATTAGAATTTTCTTTTTTATGATATTAAAGCATAAATCATTTTGCTATTTTTTCTTTTATCATTTGATTAAGACTTCATGAAAATTAAATCAAGTCCTGTTTATATATAATTAGAGATAATCAATCGAATGAAGTGACGACAATAGTATATCGTAAAAATTAAAAAATATTAGCAGCAGTCATATGAAGCAAGCCTAACTAAATACAATAACTATCTGAGATGAAGATTATTTCTAATCTTTAACAAACCCTAATCAGTTATGTTTGTAAGGTTAGCAAAGTAAGAATAGTTTCAATTATTCTAAATCTAAGTAGCATTATTATAAAATAAATAGCAACTGCATGTTATATATAAATTTTCTATTTACAAGGACTTAATAACTATTAGCTTTAATAAAAAAATATGGTAGCATTTGTATTTCATGTCCAGTCTTAAATGAAAAAGGAGTAAGATTAAAATTTAAAGATTTGTCCAAACTCATATCGTTATATTTTTTAATAATTATGAGATTTTTAGATATAAATTTTCAATTATCAAAATTGTTGATTTTAATTCAGCAGATAGAATCATCATCAACTTCTTTCAATGCAGTCTATTATATTCTTCACTCTCTTCACTTGTAAAGTGGCTTCGACTGCTTCTTTCATTTCTTAATTTTCTCCAAAATTTTTTAATCAGCATACTGAAGATAAAACCGAGAAGTATAATTGACAGGATAAAGAGAACGAAGGAATAGTATTGAGATATGCGTTGATTGACGGTTAAATCGCATTTTTAATTTCCTAAAATGGATGGCATAGTTTGTATGTATTAATTATCGTAAATTATAAATGAATTCAATATTCGAATCATTGTCAAGAATATTCATTTTCGGGCTCCTTAACTATCCATGAGCATATTGAGCCCACACCAGCCATGATTCCACCTTCATGCGAATCAACAGGTTTTATTCTGATACAGAATCCTATCGCTTCATTTTTAACAAGTTGATGGTTTTCTCCTTAGATTATGCCAAATTGAGACACCTCATAGATAGTGTTAGCAACTTTATGGTCTCTTCCATCTATCAGTATATTTTCAATTGGTTTTGTTATGATCTTTTACATGAGGATATATTTTTTCCTTTATTATTTATCCAAAGATTTTAAATATTCGAGAACACTTTCACCATAAATGTTATGACCTCCACCTTCTGAGTTGGGCTTTAGGATATAGTTGGCTGGGTTTAGTTCAATTATCTTCAACAATTTAGAAAATTATCCCTCACTAATATTGTCAAATTACCAAGATTGTACCAAAGAAGTTTTCAATAAGGCACACTCTTCAGGAGTTAAAAATTTAGAAAACACACTCTCTTTTGAAAGTTCGACTTGCATTCTCTTTTGATTCATTAAATCCATAGTAACAGAAGGTATTTTTAAGGCATTGCTTTTTTATAGAATTTATTTCCCCTTCCAACAAAGTTCTTAATCTTTCTAAAAATCAGTCATCTGATAACCTGTCCGATAATAAACAAAAGAAACAATTTTATCATCAAACTTCAAATTATTATCTTCATCAATTATGAGTTTTTTTTATATTTCTATTAAAGTTATTCTTTTGCAAGTGATGCCTTTTTATACTAATTGTATTTATATTAGTTTTTGTTAAACAATATTAGTTTAAGACTAACCAACAATAAAAAGAAATATGCCTTTCAAACACTTTTTATGATAAATTTCTGAAATTTAGGCCACGAATTTTTCATTGGGAGAATTATCCACATAGTATTTTTAATTTTTCGGATCTGAAAGCTTTTTGGCTTTTTGAAAATTTTAGCAATGGGCTGACATGGATACTGATGCAAGATTGTACTCTATTAATTTGAAGTGTTACTGTTCATCAACAAAATAGTCACACCGAGTGAAGTTAAAACTATCCTTTTAGTCAACATTATTTTTAGATCTATGAATCTTTAGATTTTTGTTTATCATAGGATCAGTTTATGCGATATGTTCATAAACTTTATAGATAAATTAAGAATTTTGAGAGGCCAAAAAGACCAATTTTTGCCATATTTTAGAAATATTTTACAGATTTGTGTAAAGTTAACGAGAAGTTTCATATGGATAATAGGCAACTTTTATAGGTACATATTATGTCGGACCTTTTTTTTTGAGAATCTTGTAAGCACAGCATAATTAGGAAAGCTCAATTATTTATTAAGGAGAGGATGTTGAAATCATGATGTGAATAATTGTTAAATATATATCAGAAATTATAAAAGTGCATATATTAAGGATAGATTAAACTTTTTGAAGGCTTATAAATTCTTTTTATTACTTTGAGATATAAATTCAAAGACCATGCATTAAATATTGATGAAAAGTTGCAGCAAAGAGTTACGCCATGAGATCATGAGGAAATTAAAAATTAAAACAGTTAGACATTAAAAAGAATACACTTAAATTATTTAGAAGATCTCAAACATAAAATAAACAAAAACATTAAATGGTCGAAAAGATGTCAAGGAAATAGTTGTAAAAATGCAATAAAAACATTAAGCATCAATTATGTCTTTTTGCCATCATAGCGATCACTAAAAACATGATTAATATGGTGAACATATAATGGATATGCTCACGAATGCTTAATCCTGATTTTTGGCTTTCTGATGATAAATTAGAGCTTTTCTATTTTAGTTGTAAATTTTATTCTTTTAGTTTCAATAATTCATTTTCTTTTTATAAATTTAGCATTATCTTCGCCTCTTTTTATGCCCATTTTTATCTTTTTAAAATATTATTTTCTATTTCCTCTATTCTTTCTTGGCAAAGTTCTATCTATTCGCATAACTTTGTTTGAAATTCTTTTTCATTTTACAGATGTTAAAGATAATCATTTTATATCCTTTCTTGCTAGCATTTCAAGGATATTTCTCCTTGATCAGAACTCAATTAACAGCAACTTCTTCTCAATTTAGCCTTATTCATGAATGAATATTAGTCATTTTTAGCATTTTACTCAGTTCGACCTAAAGCCTCTCTCATTTTCTTTGTTGGAGAAAGAAGTTTATTTTTTGCAGTGCCTATTTGATAACGTTTTTCAGATGGTAATGAGTATAAACCTTCGTTTTTAAGTTTTTCTAATAGATTTTTATATGAATTTTCAAGGTTTCTCCTTAAGGTTTGCTATTTTTAAAGTTCAAGATAAAGGAGTTCTTTATCACTCAAATCATTTTTATTATTTGTTTTGTCATTACGTAAATTATCTCCAGTGATTTTCATATGATTTCCCTTCACAACTGTTCGTACCCAAGAGGCAGTTGTATCTCGAACACTTGTCTCTTTCTACTTCGTCTTTTCATGAGCTGATGAATCCAGATCAACAGAACTAACTTCCTACTTCTCCATCATTTTACCAGTATCCATCAAAACATATTTTATCTTTTTATGTTTTCCTACATCCAACGATCTACTTGAAAATTGATTTTGTTTGATGTCCATTTCTTCTTCAACTTAGGTTATAGGTTCAACTTACTACTGTTTTGGTTTCGGATTCATAAATTCACTCACAACTCTATAGACTGGTATTTGCTTATGGGGGTCTACATTCAATTTTTCTGGGACAGGCTTGAGTTGATACCCGTTTTTATTGACTGCAAAGTATAGGGAATTCATTAATATTATTGATGAAGGGCAATGAATAAAATTAATAATGTAAATTTTTGATAAAAGAATTAAAATTATAGCATAATGGCATATATGATAACAATTCTAACAATAATAAAACTTTTAGCCAACCATTAAGAATAACGTTTCAATTTATAAAATCTAAGTTAATGGAAATAACATAAGTTTAAAAATAACGGTTGTTTTAAATATGATGCATTAAATCAATTTTAGCGAGAATTAAAATAATATATGATGGGGATTTAGAGTTTAGATTATTATTAGCAAAATTTCATCCAAGAAATATTTATTAGATTTTATCAGATTTCATCGGATTGATTTTGCCGCCTATCCATTATTTGTCAGATTATAGATGACTGAGTATAATAATTACATAAAGTCAATGGATCAATTTATTCCAATTAACTTCTTCTCATCATATAACCCCTAAGAAATTGAAGATTTTGGCACCTCCTCTCTCTCTTCAGACGCCCATTTCAAGTTCTAATAGGATTTACGTTCATATTAATTACAATAATATGATTCAAACTCAACCAACTCACCAATTTCATCTTTTAAGGCAACCTCTTCTGAATACCATAATATGGTAAAGCAACTCATTATCTCAATAAAACGCATCATGACTAAATACATCAATTAAACTGGAAGCACTCAAACGACGAAAAGCATCATAAAAGATGTCTGGAATGTCTTTGTTTCCAACAAAAGATTCTCCAAAGATATATTGATGGCAATGTTCGATGAAGAGAAAAATTAAAAAATAATCAAAAAAGTTGGACTTGGCTTCTTGTTATAAAAATTTGGATAATCAGTTTATTCTGAAGCCATGAATGAGTTGAAAATAGAAATCCTTTTCAGAATGAGATAATCTAGTGTCAAATCTCATCTTTACGATAGAAGTATTTTGAAAAAGGAAAGGTTGTCTGCTTATATCTCATATTTCCTTGATTAAATGAAAATGGGTAAAATTAGTTCTCGATTCGGCAAGATCGCCTCGGAAAGGATAGAATAAATCTTAACAAAAAATAAATTATAGAATTAATTTATCGATTACTACCTGACATTATGAAGTGCTTGAGGACACTTCTAAAATAATCTCCGACTTGATATTTCCATTATCTTGTTTTCATACTCTTTTTAGAAATAAATTATTTAACCATTGCTACAAATAATGTTGGATTGCCATTTGATTCCTTATTATGTCTTGATAAATGAGTATTGCATTGATTAAATAGTTACTCAAATAGATGAGAAAGAATTATTAACTTAAAGAAAAGATAGAGCAGATCATGCATTTTATTATTGTTTAAATCTCTCAAAGAATAAAATATTTGCGATATTATATTGAAAGAAGAGAGGAATATGTCTTAGGAACGCTTATTTTTATTATGTTTATTTAAATAGACTATAAAAAAGAGCCTGTAACCGGAGTCGAACCGGTGACCTCTTGCTTACTAGGCAAGTGCTCTACCAACTAAGCTATACAGGCTTTCCAATTATAATAAACTTTTTACATACAAGCAATCATTCATTATTTCATTGTTTTTATCAATGAATTAGAATAAAGTTAGAAAAGAACCTAATACATTATAATAATAGTTTACCTCCTTTGATACTGATTTAAAGCAATTTGAAAATGATACTTTAAGAATGGACATATTTATCATTGTTACAAAACCTAATTATTTTGTGTTAATTTGACAATATTATCATTTATATCAATTAAGATCTGAAAATTCTTAAAATTCTTATTATTTGTATTTTTTACTTAAATTTGGATCATATTTATGAGATCTATTTATTTGTTTCTTCTTCCTCAAATATGTGTTAAAAATAGATAAATTGTAATAGATAGTAATGAACTTTATCATTCACTGAGCTTAGCTTTTGATTATTCTCCAGTGAATCCAATTTCTTGTTTACACATGGGGCAAGTTTTTTCATTGATTAACCATTCTTTAATGCAGTTGCAATGAAATAAATGTTTGCATTTAAGCAAATTAATTTACTATCCCTATTTAATATGTTCGTAACATATTGAGCACAATTCCTCTTCGTTTTTCTTAGTTGCTATTATCTTTGATAGTTGATTAATCTGCTCTTGATTGAGTCCTTTTGAAACTTTTCCAATATGCTATTCCAATTGCAATAACTCCTCGTAAGTCATATTGTCAGGATCAATTTAAACTCCTCCTTGATAATGCATGGCTATGATCATATTTCTTAACTCTTATTCATTAACCAATTGATATTACTAATCTAAATCAATTCCAATATACTTCTATCCATCCGATGAGCTCTGTATATTTATCGTCTTTCTCTAAGTTCCTAAATATAATTTTTTAGCTAATCTCTTTTTTTTAATAATTTGCGTGTTTCAATCTCTAATTTCTATCGTTCCATTATATAAGCCTGTAGTTATTGTTCCTTTTGCCTCAAATACTATATTATTGATTTTCTTACCATCAACTTCTCTTCTCTCTCTTTTTTTTGTTCTGCTCTCATTTATCGATGCTTTTGATGCAACTCCTTATATGCTGGAGTTGACATCAATGCAAGTTGGAATTGATATTCCATTGATTTGTGATAATTAGTTTTATCTAAATATTTAGAGGCTTACCTAGCAGATGATCCTAAAGAGATTCTTTCTTCAACAGAGGTGAACAATTATATTTGAGATCTAAGTTACATGGTTGGTACATTTTTCATTATCAAATTGCTTATAGGCAAGCTTTCGTACGTTAAATATCTTCTCTGACATAAGGTAATGTTTACATTTTTTAATAGTACTCTGTATTTTCTTTTAGGATTATGCCAGCATTTGAATTTATGGAATATATATATAATTCTTCTATCTTTTATATGCAATTGAAGTTATCTATTGGAATCAAAAATTAATTTGTCAGAAATTGATATTACTTTAAATATTTATTGAAAGCTTGTTTTTGTAGAAATGATAAAAACATAAATTATGGATTTTAAATACTGCTTTATTGCAAATCAACTAAATGGTTCATTTATTCATTAAATATGGGGTTGGGGTTGGGGTTGGGGTTGGGGTTGGGGTTGGG
>Ga0302188_10001901_pt1 | contig 15722 bp, 14 predicted proteins | sample II_Bog_E2_1_FD_198783 | JGI IMG/M metagenome (GOLD analysis project Ga0302188, IMG submission 198783) | Peat permafrost microbial communities from Stordalen Mire near Abisko, Sweden - II_Bog_E2_1 | ecosystem: Environmental > Terrestrial > Soil > Wetlands > Peat | place: Sweden: Abisko...
GAAATGGACGAAAATTTTCTCTCTCGGACTAGGGGGTGCTTTGGGTTTTTTGAAGATGAATTGAGGTTCTTTGAAAGACAGACTCATTCCATCAGCGATTTGATTGATTGATGTCTTCTAAGTAAAATAAATGATAAATTAATAAATTGGCAATTAGAATCTCTTCAACTTAAACAATCAACAACATAAATCGGTGGTTGCCCAGATTGCAATTTATATGAAAATAAAAGTTATTTTGATTGCTGGGAACTTGTTATAAGGAGAAGTTTTCTTTATTTGGGTGGTCCTAAAACTATTTTTCTTTGCTTTGCAGCCTTTCTGCTTCTCGTGGTAGCTTAGAAGAATTGATTTGTCAGTTGCCACAGTCTCCTTCTGATATCTTAAATTATTATCAGTTTATGCTGGCAATGTCTTCGCCTTAATATTGTCAATTAGATTAAACCATTATAATCAATATTTATAATAATTATGCAAATATTGTAACATTTGTTTTTAATCTGTCAACAGAATCACTAATCTTCATCTTTTTTATTTTTGTCATTATGGGATTTGGACAAAGATGATCTTCGATACAACGTATCACTCTTTTTATTGAATTTGCTCCTTAAAAAAACTTCTTTTCTTCTGATTTATAAGCCTAAGTTGATTAGATACTATTTTCCATCTCCTCCTATCTTTTTATTTTCAATAATTCCCATAAATGAAATTGGTTTTTCGTGATGCTTGATTTCAAACGGGTAGCATTTGCATTTGGTAATGTTTCTACTGTTACCTACTTAGATAGTTTCTTATTTTGAAGTTTTAATTTTAATGTATTCGATGAATTTATTGCAATAGACATCAATGTTTGAGATGTATTCATAATCTAAGAACTTATATTAAACTGTTTTGATATTGGTATATTGAGAGTTGATAATGAATGATTATATTGATTTTACACTTCTTTTTGATTATTTCCCCGAGGATTCATTATCAACAATATCATACTCAGTCCTGAGTGATAAAATATGCTATTAGAAATGCGTAAACACCATGCTTTTGATTCGATAGTTTTTTTATACCGGCAATTCTTTGGAATCTTCAAACTATCGATATACTCCTTGTCCATAGTTGAGCCCTCGATATTATTTTCTATTTTCAAATAAATTACTAGAATGTAATATTTCTTAAGAATAACGAACTTTATTGATAGGTTCAAGGGTATTATAATTTTTACGCTCTTTTTCCTTGAGTTTAAACATGAGAATATTCTATTCTTTTTATTTTTTATTCACCATCTCTCTCATTTATTACAATTATCTTTATATATTTTTAATCTTAAGGTTTAGAGCCTCAACTTAATGCTTACTGATTTTATCGTTCATTCTTTTTGATGTTTCAAGCTGCTTGAATTTGTCAGCGAGTTTATCATACTCCTATTGAGTAATTATTTGTTATGTTTTCTACTTTACCTTATTCTAGCTTGGCCGTTTGTTTGATACTTTGACCTATAGGTTGATTATTTGTTCTCTTAGAGTTTTAATAGTCTTCTACAACTGCTCCTAGTTTTTTTTACCTTCTTGTAATTTCTTTTTAAGATGAACAATCTCTTCATTTTGCTGCATTATTTTCTAATTTAATTATTTTTATTTTTTGTAGCTATCTCCACCTTTTTCTTGTTTCTGTAATTTTTACAATAGTTTAATTTTGGCGTTCAACTCATCAATACATCTATCTTTTTCCTTTAACTCATTCTTCAAGTCGTCCACTTTTTCGCCTGATAAGTAGCTAAATTTTGATTTCATTTGCTCAACTTATTTCTTGAGGATACTGTTCTTCTTTGTCTCGTTCTATAACTCTCGCTTCACTAAATCAATTTGCGCATCCATTGGTTTTTGCTACGAGAATGATCGTCCTTTATTAGCGTCCAATTTTCGAAGAACAGTGTTCAACTGTTAATTCAACTGTTTAAACTCTGTCTTGAGAGTTTAATTCTGCTTTTTCTGTTTTTGGATCAGTTTCAACCTCAGTTAAGCTTCTTATACATTTCTGAAACTCTATTTTGATACTTTACTATGATCCTCTTTACGGAATCTTTTGACTCTAGATCGCTGTCGGGAACCACAATTTCATTATGAACAGCTTCGAAGGACACCTGAATTTATTTTTATAAAGCATTTGTATCTTCCATTGCTCGTAATGGGCACTAAAATAAAAATAAAAAATTTTATCAATAATAAAGTAAATTATCCTAATTTCTTCAAAACAATGTAAATTTACCTCAAGCTAAGCTAATAAAGATTGCATTAAAAAAGGCTGTCGTCACACGGACTTCCCAAGCGGTCCCCCACCTTAGTACTAACCGTGCCTGAAGTCGCTTAACTTCGGAGTTCAGATGGGATCCGGTGCTTTCGACTTAGTATGGACGACAGCATTAACTACACCATCTTTGCGAGTTAATATTTTTCCCCCACCATAAAAATGTAATTTTAAATTTTAAGCTTTTCTAAATTACAAATGATAACTAATTATTGTAAAAAATAAATCAAAGTATTTTTTAATATTTTCTATTTATAATCTTCTTTAAAAGTAGATTTTCCTTTTCCATGATTTCTTTTTCTTATCTGAGTCTGCTATTCTCATTGATAATTTTCTTATTATTTTTGATTACGGTATCAAAATCCATAGTCTTGTTAGTTAGTGCTTTGACCAATTTATTTTTTTCATATAACTCCTTCTGTAGTTAGCTTATTTTATCAATATAAAAATTAATCTCCACTTCATAGGCGTCCAACCTATTCGTGTACTTTTTCTATTTTTGCAATTATTAAGCTGATTCAACCAATTTAGTCTGAATTGTTTTATTTAGAATGGTAATTGTATTCTGCTTACTTTTCAATTTATCTATTGTACTGTCTAGCTGAGCTTATAGTTATTGAGGAGAGAGCATTTTCTATTTCGATACTTGCACCCCATATTATTATCTACTTTGTTGGTTCGGACTATTTTTTAAGGTATTTTCTTTTTGATATTTATGATTTGTAAATAATCCACTGTTGTTTTCAATCTCAGAATGTTTAGATTACTACTTTGGAGATTGTTCAGCTGATTGTAGTTCAGCAACTGTTAAAAAATGATGATCTTAGCTATTTTATTTGCTAAATATTTTACTTTAGGCTTTAATTTGTTTGCAAAAGGTCTCCTTATTCTCTTTTTTCACTGAAGAAGTTTTACTGCTTTTTAATGAATTATTTATCATTTTATTTTTTCCGCATACATTTGAAAAGCATCGTTTTGATTTTTTGCTGCCACAAACCTCAAGATATTCCTTATTGTTGAGTTCATTCACTATTTTTTTATTCAATTTAAATTCCCATTTATCAATAGGTTTTCTTTCTTTAATTTTCATTGATTTTACTTCGCTGTTTATTTTACTACTATTATGCATGCTTGTGTATATCCGTTATTAATAAAACTCTATAATATCGAAATAAAAATAAAAGATAGACCGTTTTGTTGTCGATAAAATTGAGTTAATCAAATAATTTTGAAAAATCTATCTCCTGAATGCTATTTTGAATATTTAAACATCTATAGTAATTAAATTAAAAATTAAATTGTATTTCTTTGAAACAATGAATTTTGATCGGAGTAGTATCTTAAAAAATTGGGAAAAGATAACAGATGACGTTTATCTGGATCGAACTGATCAGTTAGGTAAGGGCTCTTATGGTTAAGTTTACACTGGTTATTCTTGTCAAAAAGATAGTCTTATTGCAATCAAGTCTATCAAATTATTAGGAACATCCTAGAGATAAATTTAAACTCTTAAAGATCTTTCCTCTCTCATACATTCCAATATCATGGGCTATTATGGCCATGCGGTTAAAGATAATCATAGATACATTTTTATCGAATACTGTCCCAACGGCACTCTACAGGATTTGCTTAGAAAAAAACTAAGCGAACTTTAAGTATTAAGACTTTTTCGATAATTGGTTGAGGGAATGTGCTATATGAACGCCAAAAGTATCAAATTGATAAGTTAGACAAGATGCACAGGGATTTAAAGCCTCAAAATATTCTTATTGGTCCATAGAACGACGTTAAAATTAGTGATTTTGGTTTAGCACAATCAACTAACAGCATATTTGTTACAGGTAAACTTGGTACTCCTCTTTATGCGGCCCCTTAGGTTTTTTTAATATAAAGAGATCAATAAGAATCATATACAAATAAATGCGATGTATGGAGTGCAGGTATGATCCTTTATGAAATGCTGACCGGATAAGTCCTATTTAAAGTAGAAGTATTTATATTCTAATAAAGACATACTAATCACTAAAAGGTTAATGGCTGATGTTTGAAAGAGGATTCAAGAAAGCAGAATATGGTCGCTAATTTCATCCCCTATGGTAATATTTTACCAACTGGATGGTTAATTTTGACTCAAAAAAGCGTCCAACTTTTCATTAGGTGCTGTAAATCCTAAAAAAAGTATACCCTAAAATGAAAGCCTAACTGTAAAATGGAAAAGGAATGGTAAAAACTCCTGAATTATAGAAATTGGATGCTTACATATCTTTTCAAATTTAAAAATATCAAATGTTTTTAGATCTATGTTAGGTCTTTACTGTTCACGATATCAGAATTTGTAATTAATATAAATACTTCATCATGTTTTTATCTATACTGAGGTACATTATCTTTACTAAAAAATTTATACGAGATCTCAAATACAAGAGGATTAAATATGAGGAAAAGGATTTAATTGGCAATTACGAAGATATTGAAATGGAAATGTTTATTGATAAATATCGTTTCATCATAGAACATCGGCTTGAATTCTATAATCAGCAGCTTAAAAAAAATATCATGCCAAAGATATTACTTACTTATTGTACAAGAAAGGAGTCTGCGGATATTTTACAGGGGTTAGGTGAGATCATCAAAATGGTGAAAGATTTAGAAGGTGGATAAATGGGATTTAGTTAGGAGATGTGCGCTGATGCCCTCAAATCTATGCTCCCAATCATTGAAAAACGTTATAAAAATATCACTCAGTCCTTCAAACTAGAAGAACTTCGCGTTTATCTAAAAATTTTGATGGTTATGTTGATTGATGAAAAACTGCCGATATAAAAATTTCCGGACACAAATTTCGTGAAGACTCTTCAATAAAAGGTAAAATCTTATTCCAAATAATAATTGATTAAAGAAATAAACATTCTCAAAAAATAAATACTTTGATCATTAATCATTTGATAAATGAAATTGTTGAATATTAAAAATCAAAATATTATCACTTAAGGCTTTTTTAAAAATTGAGTTTCGATGCTTCTATCTATTTCACCAAATTATGCTCTCCTTAAGTTTTTTTTTATGTTTTTCATTGTACTTTAGTGCCTTTATTTTGTCATTATGCTGCTTTTTGGTCGAACTCGACTAATTTTAATTGGACCGTGGATTAGAGAATCGGAAGGAAGTCGGCTCACATCTATAACGTTAGACTATTTTTTATAATCTTATCTTTCTACAGAAGAGGTGTCAGATGGAAAAAAACAATTTTTTAAAGAAGATTTTGAATTGGGCATGCTGTATATTACAGGATCAAGCTTTTTCTATGAAACAAAATTAAAATTTGAAGTGATGATTGGTGCTGGTAATTTCTCATCAATATCTATGCAGGCAGCCTCTGATTTAAAGGTTTATTTTTATTTTTTAATTTAAATTTTGTTGACAGTAAAGCTTTTTCGAGTCGCCTCAACATATTTACCATTTTCTTATGTTGTTTTCTTTTTTTGAAAAATTACAGTATCTTCTAAATTTTTGTCTCTCGGTGACGTATCCTTAAAAATAATTCTTTTGACAGGAGCATATATATTCTTATTGTCTTCCTAAATCTCAGACTGGGCGTTAAAGCTACTTCTTTTTTCAAAATAATTATTGGTTATTTTTTGTCTTAATTGATTTGCCCTTGATTAAAAGAACATTTTATTTCCATATATTTTATTTAAACTTTATCTTTGCATTATATTTTAGCTTTTAATTACAATTTTATCTAACTTAATCTCACCGTTTTCTTCAACGTTAATGCTTATTCGATCCTTAAAATATCTTCTAATCAGTTATGCGGCATTTGGTCTTTTATGTGGATTTTTTTATAGCATATCCATAATAAAATTGTTGAGTTCAAGAGAATATTTTTCAATAAATTTTGGCTGAGCATTTACAATATTTTGGCCAAGGCTGATAATATTTTTTCCTTCGAATGGATGATTCAAGGAAGTCAATTGATAAATTACACAGCCTAAACCCCAAATATCAGCCTTGAAATCATACTTTTCATATTTAATGATTTCAGGCGCCAAATAGAGTGGAGTACCAACTCGACTGTATAATCCAGTATCAGCTTTTATGATTTTTGAAACTCCAAGATCTCCAAGCTACTTTAATTAATTAATACATATAATTTTTCTTGTGAGTCCATGAAAATATTTAAAGTTTTTACATCTCGATGGATGATATTATGAGCATGTAGATACTCGACAGCAGTTAACATTTGTTTACTCATGTTCCAAATTTAATTTTAAGTATAAAACTATTTTCGTATTTTCCTACGCTTTAATATCTGAAATAGATATCAATATACGCTGTGCAAGTCGCCCTTTGGGGCATATTGCATAATAATATAGAGATTATTTTCGTCACTGAAAAATTAATGCAGTTTGATGATATGCGGGTGATTAATTCTGCTGAGAATAGATACCTCATCATGAGCCTCTTTAGTTGAATGTTTCTGAGTTATTTGTATTATACTCTAATCGAACTTATGTGTATTTTTTTCAAAGCCATCAGTTACTTAGTCTTTATGTTTTGCACACGATAACATACACCAGAAGCTCCTCTTCCTATTTCGGATTCAATGCGATATTTATCGTATAATTCTGAGCATTTTCCTTATTGCATTCTGATATTTCTATTTTAAGAAATAAAATATTATAACAGTTATACAAATAATCCATATTCATTTTAAATGAAACAAGAATAACTATCTTTTTCAAAGGTTGTCATTTTATTAATATTATCATTAAATAAATTCAAAAATACGGAGGCATATTAATAACTCAAAGGCAATTCTCAAAATTACATATCTTTTTATATTGTATTAAATACAAACTAATTTGAAATCTCTAATAGAAGTTTATTAACCTATTAAATAACAAATTCCATCATGATTTGGCTTGCTTTTCTTATTTGAATGGATTATCCGCAATTTTGCCTAAATTGATTTTTGGCCGTATTCCCATTGAAATTAATTCCTGCATGAGTAATTTACATGCATAAGGCATTTTGACTTTGTATACGCTTGCCTTTTTGCAACCATCACATCTTTTTCCATGTTGAAAGAATCCGCACTGCTCGCAAATTAAAACAGTTGAATCATCACTAGAATACAATAATCTTTCCAATAACAAATCAGCAGCACCAAAGCCAAGCAGGCAATCTCGCTCCATCTATCCAAGTCTTAATCCTCCTTCTTTGCTTCGTCCTTCTGTTGGCTGTCTTGTTAAAACTGTAACTTTTCCAGTGGATCTGGCATGTATCTTATCAGCTACCATATGCTTTAATCTTTGATAGAATATAGGTCCACTGAAAACATAGCAATTGATGTATTATCCTGTTGTACCGGATATTAATGTATCTTTACCATTATAGTTAAACCCATTAGCTTTGAGAATGTTGCAAAGATCTTCTACTTTATCTCCAGCAAAAGCCGTACCATAGTGAAGTTTTCCTTTTAAACAACCTGCCTTACCACCAATAAGCTAAAGTAGTTTTCCAACAGTCATACGTGAAGGATATCCATGAGGATTCATAATAAGATCAGGCCTCCATCCTGTTTCAGAGAAAGGCATGTCTTATTCCGGTACAATCAACCCACAAACTCCCTTTTGTCCATGTCGGCTTGAGAGTTTATCTCCAAGTTAGGGTCTTCTCATTTATCTTGTAATAGTCTTCACAACTGTATTCTGATCATTTGATGTTAATATAACTCTGTCTATGTAATTACTATTGCTGTTATTTTTAAAGACGCTCGGCTAATCATTCCAAGAAATAGTTTATTGCAATTTTTGGAGGTTAGTTTCTTTGCCATCTCCTGTCACAACTGGCACTTTCTTATTTACGTATACCTATCCACTTTGAATGTTATGCCCTACTTTGGCCAATCCATCTTCATCTAAACATTGATATTTTTTTAGTAAGTAGCCCTTCAAACTTTTCTTTTAATTTGCCTTTAATTCTTAACTTTTGCCGAAAAGATAATCCTTTAATCCGAAATCTCCATGTTTTTTTAATTCACTTTCATATTTTCGATAGTAAAATGTTCGTCCAAATCCACGGTCAAGTGAAGCTTTATTTACGATAATTGCGTCTTCAATATCATAACCTGAGTAACTCATAACTGCAACACTTGCATTTTGACCTGCAGGGAGTTTATCATAGTTAATCAGCTCAACGTGAGCAGTTTTTACCATTGGCTGTTGAGGGTATGCTAATAGATAATTAACTGTATCATTTCTAACCAATTCATTCAGACCTATTATTCCTTGAGCTTGTTTACCCATAGAACACTGAAAAAGATTTCTGGGAGACTGATTATGGTGAGGATATGGAATAATTCCAGCAACAACTCCAATGATAGTGAATGGATCAATTTCCAAATGAGTATGATTTACGGTTATCTAATTTGCAGTAACTGCAATGAGAGCATTATCTTCTTCGTTAACATCCAAAAACTCAATAACTCCCTTCGATATTAAATCATCAAATCCAATTTTATCATCTTATAGTTCATCCACCATTTACTTCGTTAAAAGGATTCTTCCGTGATCTAAGATCAACAAAGGTCGAACCAATCTACCAGAATCAGTATTGATCATAATTTAGCCAAACTATTAATCTTTTCCTTTGATCATGGCAATGTTAACAAATTTTTCCACTAAACCTCTTCTTCTCAAAAGTCTGATTCTTTCCACTAATCCTTAGTTATATGTGTATCCAATAATAGTTCCATCTAGTATAACTCGATGACCATTCCCTTGAGAAAGGTTGCCCTCAATAATTCCCAAATTTTTAAATTTGAAATTTCGGCATGAAGTGGTAATGCAAGTTGTTAAAGCAAGATTTTTGACAAGGCCGCAACCCTAGCCATCTGGAGTATCGCAAGGACAAATCATTCCCCAATGAGACCCCAATAAAGCTCTGGGTCCAGCAATTTTTCTTGTTTTTTAAAACTGTGAATTGAGTCGAGTTATCATACCAATTGCCGATATAAAGCTAATCCTACTAAGCTGCTGACTGACTCCTTTTCTTTCAATATGATATCGCTTTATGTTCCAATCTCCAGTTGCAATTGCATTATGTAAGCCATGAGTAATAATTCCACATCTTGATTCCATAAGATGAGAAATTTCCACAACTCTTTGATCTTTATGTTTAATTAAAAATCGGTTTAATTCTTCCCTGAGTTCGTTGTTAAAAACTTTAAATCGATCTTAGAACAACAATTATAATAAAGTGCCGGCGCATTTCATTCGCTTGTTCCCGTAATAATCTCTGTTATCCAATTTTGTTGGATCGTTGATACCCTCAATCAATTTTTTCATCATGAGAGCTAAATATTGAGCTTTAGGTAGCATATTTTCCATAGTGACTTTTATATGAGCTAAAAATATATTGCACAATTTATCTCTGACCTATTCAATTGGATTTCTTTCCCTTCGAGATTAATAGTTTTTCTTCCAAAGTTTCGTCCCGAGATATTGAATGGCTTCTTCTGCAGTGTATACATTCCTTTGATGGCAGTCCTCGAGACTTAAAACAAGATACTCTTCTAATTGATCTGAGCAGTGAACTAATTGAAAGATTTACTGATCGCATTACATACCAAAGGCTTTAAACAAGATAAATACTGGGATAAGTTCTGAAAAACTTCCAGAACGGACGTACATTCTTCCATTTTTGACAAGTAATTCACACATAGTTTTAGTATCAATGGTGTAGGAGATGACTCCAGCTACGACGGTATCCAATTTAGGATTTTTTTCAACTAAAATTCTGTTTTAAATCATCTGCTCTTGTATTAAGATAACCTTTTAGGTACCATTAATAATAAAATAACCGCGTGGGTCATAAGGGCATTCTTGAAGTTGTGCGAGCTATTTTTAATTTTTTCCTTTGAGATGGCATTTACTACTGCCGACCATAATGGGCATTCGACCAATTTTAACATTTTTTCTTTCTTAAACATTATTGCCAACTAGATGATACTTGAAATCCACACTATATTAGTTAAAAAATACAAAATATCGGCAGAATAAGACAAATTGGATGTTCTAGCTTCATGTGGATACAGTTCACTACTCCTCGAATATTTATCGTAATTTTTTTAAAAAGTCGGGAGAGCAACTCTGATTCCTGTATATTCCATCCAAAAAGTCGATACTGAGTCAGAGATGACTCGTTTATTAAGCTTTGACGTTATAATTTCTGCGATTCGATAGTTAATGAATTAATCAAATGAGTCGATATGCTGCTTCGCAAATCCTTGTAGTCCATAAAGGGACCTAATGAGTTTGTTTTTAGTTTTTGGGTCGGCCAAAGGATTGACAGTTGCATGACCTTCCAAAGGCGGTTCATATAATTTATCAACCATGATTGAACTTTTACTTTCTTTTATATCTTAATATCAAAATTGAGGGTCTATTTATTAATTAGCAATAATAAAATAATGATAATAAACAAACAAGAACATCCTCTTCTCAGTACTTTCAAATTCCCCTAATTATAACGTAAATCGATCAATTAACACGTCAATAACCAATAAAAAATAACAGATTTTTCTCGAGTGGCCAGATTTAATAATTAACATAGAGAAGGTCCAGGGCCAGGAGCATATGAAGCAGATTTTAAAGAGAAGCATACATCTGATTTTCATATCACAAAAGAGCAAGTTTTTAAATCGGGGATAGCAAAGTAGCATCAATGGATTATTGATAATGAACGATTAGGGTTTGCTATTGTGAAGTCTCAAAATAAAAAATTGGGACCAGGACGATATTAGTATGTTTCTTCAAATGTTGATGACTCCCATTCTCGATGGGCAAAGGGATAAAGATTTTTTTCCCCTAAAATTTTTGAAGTAAATGTTGGCCCAGGATCATATGATTAAGTGATGAGTCAAGTGTAGAAAAGATAAAAAACAAAACCTCTCTCAGTATTTAAGAGTAAATCGCCAAAAACATTTTTCGGATAACTTGTATAAAAACATAGAAAAACTATAAAATAACCCTCCAATAATCCTGAGGATTCATTAATTATTAAGCAGAATGATGACTTTTAATTAATACGTCCACCAAATAAATCTCGAAGCAAACCAAAGAACAATCTGAGTTCTATGTTTAAATCAAAATGTGAAAGGTCCTCAATTATAAATTAAAATTCTGCGACAACAGTCGGGCCAGGATCCTATTAAATAAGTTTATAGCCACAAATTAGAGATAAATTAAAATAAATAATTACCTAAATGCATTATAATTTAACTCCAATCAAGAAAGTTGCAAATACTGATAGATCTTTACCTTTGGCCTCCAAGATATATCCTGGTCCGGGCGCTTACAATTTATCAAGTATTTCAAACTCTTAAATTGCTACCAAAAAAAGTCCTTTGGGAATTATCAACAAATAGGAGCGTTTTAAGATATATTGGAGCAATGAAAAAGTAGTTTAATTTTAATATAGAATAAAATGCCTGGTCCAGGAAACTACATGGTGAATCGGTATACAATGGTCAATGAAGAAGATGTTAGACTGAATGATAAAGGTTCTTTTCTGCGCAAATCTTAAAAAACGCATGATTTTGGCTCTGCAGCTAGATCAAGTCTAAGAAATCATAACTAAAATCCTTTTGGCAAATATAATATTAACCAATTTGACCTTTCGTACAAGTTGATGAAGCAAAAATAGCATCATCGGAGACTTTAATTAATGGATGTCACTTTACCAGCTTTCAATACCAAAATTCATAGTTGAAAATTGATAAGTATTTTTAGTATTAAATTGCAAAATTTCAGTATTCAAATTATGAGTGTCAACTATAAAGTAAATAAAAAAATCAAGTTATTAAGGAGTCATCCCTCCAAAAAATTAATAAACCATCCCTTATCTTTTGAATGTAGTAATTGTCTACATAGAGGGCAAGTTTAGTGTTTCAGACTCCATCCATCAAGACAGGATTGATGATATATGTGGTTGCAAGATGTTTGCCGAATTACTTCATCTTTATCAAAAGCTTGAAGGCAAATTGCACATTCATCCTTATGCAATTAATCTTTTGGACATAAATGATCATGCATTTTGATGTTTAAGTAATCCATATAGCATTTTGTATCTGGAGATGAACATATTTTCCTGCATACTATTCTTATTATCTTCAAGAGATAGAGAATAATATCTTTCAGCTCTATATTATAACTATAGAGAATAATTTTTCCAAAAATGTAAGTGAAAATACTAATGACGATAAATAATAGACACTTTATGACATTCTTAAGCATTTTTTCTGTGGTTGTTTATTCATAAATTTCAATATTTGCATTGAAAGACAGTATTTGTCTATATTACTGATTAAGTAGTTAATTGCTGTCTTATCTTGGATCTTCAGTAATTAAATCTTTTTGATTTTTACCAGTTAGAGATCTATAGAAATAGTTTTTAAAACTTTTGTTTGAAGTTTTAATGCCAAAGACGATCTTCAGTAAACTCATATTATTTGTTCTTTTAATCTCTATAAATTCCGTAGCAAATGACATACATCTGCCCTATTTGATAAGAATCTTTGCAGTACTAAAAAATGAAGGTTATTGTTTAATGCTCTGATCGGGTTGCTGAACTTCCATAAAAATTAAGTTTTCCAATTCTTCGGGATTCTTTTTCATACAGATCTAGAACGTAAACTTATAGAAGTTTGGTTAATCAGGGGCAAATGAAAAGAAGGTATAACTTTCATTGAGATGTATCCATTTTGAACTATTTGAGATGAAGTTGGTTTTGGTTTCACAGAATTTACCGATATATTCTGGAAGACATTGGCATTTATTTTCTTTGGTAAGTTAAAGGCATGAACCTCCGTTTTTGCACGAGCACTACTGGGAGTGGTTTTAAGCTAAGACCACGAAAACAAAGAGTAGAAAAATGAAATATTTGGACATTTTCTTGCTTTTCTTATATAATATTATTATCTTTTAAATCTTGTTCGAAAGAAAATGCCATACCAGTAAAGTCATTATATTTAATATAAGCATTTCTGATTTAGAAATCATGAGGTTTCACCCTAAGATGTTCTTCAAACAATCTTTCTGAACTTCATTCAGCTCTTTTAGGGTAATAATCACCCTCTCCAGATTGTGACGGTACTTTAAGACCACTTCGTCAGCTTATTTTTTTATCTTATCTTAAGTAGCATAACGGTGCTTGCCTTCAGATAGTTTGATATTTTTGCAGATATGACTGAGTTCATTCGTGAGATTCATTCTTTACTGCTCTAACTCATTTTCTTCGTTTAAGTACTCGACTATTTTACTAAAATCCGCATCTTGATATATTCGTTTTAGATCTTCAGTAGCCTTTTTTGTTAATAAATCGACATACTGAGTAACTTCTAAAATGAATTTCCACTGATCATTATAAAAAGCTTCAACTTTCCTTTTTATTCCGTCTGACTATTTGTCGATAATATTTGGACCCCATGAAAGAGATTACTTGAGTTAAACATATTATTTATGATAATTTACCAGAATATGAAGATATTTTCTAAATTTTATGGCATGTACTTAATTGGAAGCACGTATTTTTAGACTGGCGAAAGTTACTTTAACAGAGAAGAATCAACAAAACATTATGAACACATTAGTCCATTTCTTTTGGCGCGAGGATTACCAAATATCACGAGTTAGACATTATCCTGATTGCTACTAAGACAATCTTATTGCTCGCAAATTGTTTTTTTGAGTTTACTAAGCATTTACTTCTCGAGATTTTAGTTCATAATTAATAATATAGCAAGAGGTGTTATATAAAAGAATTCATATATTAGAATCTTACTCTTCGGAGTCGGAATAACTAAGCTCTGCCATATTTTTCCGATGATTGTTTGAAATTTTCGTTTCTTTCATTATCTTTTTGCCCAATATATCATGATCAGTGACTTCAAAATCGTTTTATTCTTTCACAATAGATTTTGATTCTAATGGGATCTTAATTTTTTAATTAAATAGTGGTTCATGACTCTCATTATTAAATGATGATTTCTCTTCTTAAAAAGAATAATGTGCTTCAGAATTTTCAGGAATCAAACTTTATTTATCTAAATAGTTGATTGGCTGTTTTATCCATTTTTAAACTTCTTTAAATTATTGAGGATTATCAATCATCTTTGTTTCAGTTATTTTGTATTTTGATGCTGCTTGATTGTTGAGACTTGTTGAAGGAACACGAATAAACATTTCCTAAAATTATTGTTCACTTCTATTCTTTTTATTTATCGTGATTTGAGAAACTGTTAAAGGTTTAACTCCTCTAAATATGCAAAAAAATACGCGAATTGGTTGATTTTTCCAGCCTGAATTCTTTTAAGATTATATTTTTGCTGTTCTTTTTATACTTCAAGACAATAAGCTTAGTACTCTTTTTGCCTTTGCATGTTTTCCAATACTTTTTCTCCTCTTTAAATGGCTATTTTACGATTCCTGCTCTTTACTTATTGTCTTTTCTCTTATTATTATATCTTCCGATTCTCCTCTGTATTGGCTCTCTTCATTGCTAAGTTACTGATCGATTACCTTAATTTGCTGATTAATTTGCTTTCACTACAAAAGTCATTGGATTAGAACTTGTGGCTGTTAGTTTTGTGTTTAATCCATGCTTGTTTAAACAATTTTGATAATCAATTACTCGTTTTTTCTCTTCATTCTTTAACTTTTGCTCATCAGATTTTGCTTTTAGTAGAAGAATCTTTTTGTAATTTGAGGCTTACTGTCTTTATATTGCTTCTTTTTCTGAATGAATATTTCTTATTTGTTGAGCTATTGTTTTTTTTATATCTTTCTATTATTCCTAATGTTATAACCTTTTTAAGGCTTTTTAATATCTATCTTTTGATATTTTATCAGCTGTCTTGGCCCTTTCCTATTGCTATTTTTTATTCAACTTTATTTTTTCCGATTTAATCTTGGCATTATACAATGCCTAATGCTATCCATCTTTATTTATTTAAGATTTTTATAACTATTTCAATTACTTTTTCTTTTTCTGAATTTCATTTTGAAGATATTTTTTATGGATTTGCTTTTTCTCTTCTTTTAATTTCTGCATTTTTTATTGAGTATGAAGTCGTTCCTAAGCCATCTCTTCCTTAATAACATTTTGAAACCGTTTCTTTGGGTCCTTGCCGTCAATCAAATTGCCTTGAAAAGATTTGTTAGAGTTAGAGTTTTGAGATGTTACTCTAATGGCATCGCTTTTATTATCCATTAACGATTTTAAAAAAATAACAATATTAACAGAAAGAAAAGAATGAATTGAAATCAAAATTTAATATTATTAACAATTTACCCATACTTTAAAAATGATGTCAAATATTATACATTCTGATTAAATGCATCATTTTGATATAAAAATTT
>Ga0302188_10001912_pt1 | contig 15695 bp, 40 predicted proteins | sample II_Bog_E2_1_FD_198783 | JGI IMG/M metagenome (GOLD analysis project Ga0302188, IMG submission 198783) | Peat permafrost microbial communities from Stordalen Mire near Abisko, Sweden - II_Bog_E2_1 | ecosystem: Environmental > Terrestrial > Soil > Wetlands > Peat | place: Sweden: Abisko...
TCGGTGCGGATCTTTACGTAGAGAATTACGGCTTCTATTCCGAGGAAAAGTTTGTTGAAGCAATGAAGCGTAGGGTGAGTTTAAGAAATAGTGTCATATCTTTCGACGTCGAGTTAATTTCGCTATAATACGGTACGCACCTCCAGATTATATAGCGAAAGGTCCCAGGGCGAAAATGCTTCTGGGACTTTCTTTTATATTTACACTATCAAACGAATGAATATGAAAGTAAAAGTGTACAACACGAAATGTTCCCTCGTGGCGGTGAAGATGAACGAGCCCGAGTTGTTCAACCTTCTTAAGGGCCACTTTTTGGCTTACAAGAACGAGGGTGAGCTCGATGGCAGCGTGAGAAGCTGTATTGTCGGCCGGACGACCGTTAAGTCGATTATGGGCGACGTAGAGGCCTTGCGCTACGCGGACAAGGCAGCAGAGTGGGAGCCGATACTGCAGACGCTGTACAAATACACCGAGAAGGGGTTTATTTACCTATCGCAGGTAGACCAGTACATCATAGACGGCTTAGTCCCTTTCTGCCTGGAATATTAAGCTACTTTTACAGTATCAAAATAAACGTATGCAAGTAACAGAACTTAAAAAGGCATTTGTCAGTAAATTGAGTGACGAGATCGATGCGGCAATCGCACCGATACTCGCGAAGTACGGCCTCAGCCAGGAACTGGTTGGCGGCACGTTTTCGGCCAACGAATGGACGAAAAAAATAAAAGTCGTTGTCCCTGGTACGACCAGTCCAATGGAGGCAAGGCAGCTTGAACTTGTCGGTTTGAAAATCGGCCAAGCCTTCGAGTACAAGGGAGACAGGTACACCGTTACTGGCTACAACTCACGCGCTCCCCGTTTCCCGGTTGAGGCCAAGAAAAATGGCGACACTAAATCGACCACGAGGTTCCCGGTCGCGACCGTTCACAACTTGCTCGGCACTGGTGTTACAGCCGCCTCTTTACTTGGCAACGAGGTGCTGAGCCACATCGGCCACTGCAGGCGCGGAGGCCAGGAAGGCATCTGCTTTACCGAAGGCCAACTGAAAAAGTTCTCCGACTACATCGGGGAGAAGGAGTATGTCGACCTGTACATCCCGCTTCCAGGCATCACGATGGCCGAGCAGAAAAAAAGGATCGACGCCGAGAAAAGTGGTATTGCCCCTGCATTCAAAATGCAGAATGCCCAGTACTGGGAGAGCAACACGGGTTCGCACGGCTGGTGCAACAGGTACTCAGGAAAGGTTGAGCAGTGGGGTTAAACATAATTCTGGAAAGGTCCCCCCGGGGACCTTTCTCTATATTTACATTATGAAAGCAAAGACGATAATATTCGACTCCGGCAAGGAAACGGAGGTTAAGACACTCGATTTCCTTTACGACTGTACAGCCCCGATTATAGCTGTTGAGAGCTGCACAGAGCCAGGTAACATATTGATAACCAAGTACATAGTCGGCAACAAGTCGGACTTTGTGACCATATCAGGCGGCATTGTGCGCATGATAAAGGTTATACAGGACGGCAAGCCAACGAAAAGCGATGTGTTTACGAACTGGTAGCACTGGGAAATTAGGCTTACATTTACGCCATGGAAAAAGATATAAAGCTTCACATTAACTCTCAGCATTACGGGTATTTTGAATCCAAAGACGATGCTGTAGATTTTTTGCAGAAAATGTATAACGCTCATCATGTGCCATGGGTATTTGTAGAGAAATTTTTTCAGATAACAGACGGTGAGGGAAATGTGCTCGGTGAGGGCAAGATACTCAACGTCATTAACTTATAAACCAATATGAAAGCAGAAGTACTTTTCGCCTGCGACGATCCCTTGATAAAGGCGTTGGTGATAACATTGTTCGTGGTGCTCGGTTTCGGCATTGGAGTCCTTGTCAGGACTTGGACCAAGCACTCGGAATAGTGCCTTCAAGGCAAGTCTCTTGTGACTTGCCACTATATTCGTTGTATTAAAAACAAAACTACATTGCGATGAGAAAAATTTTACTTTTGTTGGTATTGACCGTTGCCATATCAGCCTGCAGCAAGGACAGCTATGTCGTTGCCAACAAGGGGTGTGCTACGGGCGACAGGCTGATCCGTGTCAGGAAGTACAAACCGCGCTTCATTGAGCAGGAGAGAAGGCACTTCCTTGGCATCAGCTGGCTCTAAGGACTAAAACCTATATTTACATCATAATACAGAAGAGCATGAAGTTCACAATTGATTACAGTAAGTGGAGAGCCGGCGGCAATGAGGTCGCCTCTATAGGCGACGGTTGGACCAGCTTGTTTAACTACCAGGGCTACATGTGCTGCCTCGGCCAGGTATCGCTGCAACTCGGCAAGAGGGAAGATGAGATATACGGCAAGGTTTGTCCAAACGAGGTACACGACTTCATCGGTAATATACTTGTTACTGGTACGGGATTTCATACAGATTTGACTATAAAAGCAATTAAAATTAACGATGACTCCAATTTGGATACAGCGACGCGGATAAAAGTGTTAACAAATCTCTTCCGAGACAAAGGGCACGAGCTCGAGTTCGTAAACGTATCTCCCGGTATTGTTGCCTAAATTCACATTACAAGCGAAAGATATGTGGCTCACAAAATTTTTTCAGTATCAGTTTCAGACACGCAAGTTAGACAGACACGCAAGTTACTTCTGGGAGTGGCACGGTGATGTTATAGATGCCGTTGAGGACATGATTGACATCGACCGCTCAGATGCCCAGGGCCTTGTTGAGGTGAACTTTGACAAGGTTACGGACGGATGGGACGCAGACCTAAGCGCCAAGGACGTCGCTGCGCAGATTGTTGTCAGTGACGTGACATCATAACCTCCCGGAATTATTTTCTATATTTGCTTTACAAACAAACAATATGGAAAGAGACTTCACCGACATTATGCAAGAATTTGGTCTGGCTAAAGGCAAAGTGGCCGAAAAGGTAAAAGCAGTTGCGGCCAATGCTCCTAATGTATCAATCTACGCTGTGGGCGGCTTCCCGATATGCCGTGGCTTAGACGATAGCTACACGCTCATGGGCAATCACATTGATACGCATAAACTTGCTTTCCTAATCACGGAGGGTCTCGGCCTGTCTGGTGTGATGACGTATGGCAATCCTAAATACAAAACACTTCACGAGCTTGGTGAAGCATGCCGTTTTTTCCAGCACGACTGGGCATTCAACTGGGTGACAATCAGCCTGTTAATCGCAAATCAGCCGGCAATCGTTGAGAAATCATTCCTGCGGCACAACAAATTCTACGAGAGCTGGACGGTAGGGGATCACCCGGATTTGTTCGGCATAAGCGGCAGCATAAAAGACTTCAAGAAATATTCACTAAATTACGTTAACGAATCATTCGACGCGCCGACAAGGGCCGTAATGAAATCCATTCACGACAAATTCTCAATACTATGGCGATAAACCCCAACAACTTCATAAAGGCCGCGTCGATGACGAACATATACAAGTTTATGATATATATGTTCCCTCCAGAGTGGGAGCCCATTGCTGCGAGGATTACCGAGACAGGCGTTGAGTTCGACTCCGGCATGTGCAAGTGGGCGCCTCGCTGGAGCAACATACCCTGGACGGTAAAGAGCGGTAAGACGGAGCTCGAGGCTTCCCTGAAGACTTGCCTCTACCGCATTCACGACTGCTTCCACCAACTTTGGGGCTTGCCGTCGCCAAACGGCGACTTCTCCGAGAAACAGTACTACCTGTTCAAGAGGGTTCAGATGTGCGGCGAGGTCGCTGTTCTCACATTAAGCGAATTTATACTGTGTAAGTACATATACGATAACTGTCCTGAGGTTAGGCCTTTACTTGAGAGACGCTGTTCCGTACCGATGATGAATGGTCCATTGAGTAACAAGACGCCTTTAGAGATTGCCATGCGCTTGGACGACATCCTGCATAAGAAGAGCAAGCCGAAGTGGGTGAGGGACGACGTCGACTCGACCAAGTTCTATGACTACTACGTCCCCATGCTCGAGGCCGACCGGCAGGGCATAGACGTCAACTGGAAGGCCATGGCCGCCGCCAATTGGAAGCCTGACAATGTGCCCAACTCCCGCTACTCGCACGACCTGGACGGCCTGGAACTGACGATATGGATGATAACAGACTTCTACCACCTGATGAAGACCGACAGCGATATAGACTGGGGATTGACCAGATTCAACAGGGAGCGGAGAAGCAAAATTGTGCTGCCTGAAGGCTGGCAGTAGCACTTGGAAATAAAACCTACATTTACATTACAAAACGAAAGACATGAAATTGTTTATAGTAAATTTCAAGTACAAGGCTCAGATGTACGACGACAGCGAGTATCCAGTACTGGCCGTACCAGTGTGGGCTGTGGACGATATTGACGCCATTGATGTGTTTGAGAAATCGCCGAATTACGGTGGTAGTTATAAGATCGAGACGGTTTGTGAGGCACTCGGCATGCCTGAACGGCCTCACTGAGGATCGCGGCTTAAATTTACATCATCAAATAAATATTTTATATGGACTTTTACACAATGAGGGAAAATTGCATTGCGATACATCAGGTTTGCCATGAAATTGGTTTGGTAACCAACATACTGCACCTGCCGCAGTTGACCATCCACAAGGACGAGCTTGCCACGAACGAGAAGACGAAGTCTTGGTACGGCATGGGCCGTTACGCCAAAGAGTTGTATGACGATGCAGCCATGTGGGCTCAGCTCCCGTCTTTCCAGAATATAATTTCGAACGGCCAGAGCAGGTCGTGGAGCAAAGAGAGTGCAAGGCTGGAACTGCTCATCTGCTACGAGAAGCTTGGCGGCATGGAACTTTACACATACGGCAAATAAAACAAAGCTTATGCATCTCGTTAATGAATTTTGCTCGGCAATCGGCTTGCTCCCTGACAGCAACATGGAAGACGTCAAGTATACTACGGACTCGAGCGAGTTCACCGTTGTTGACGGTGAGGAAAGTGACTACGGCATCATCAAGTACTTCGTAGACGATGTTCTGGTTGCACGAAAAATGGTGCACGGCGGCGACCATGAGGAAATCGATTTTACCTTTGAGGGCATCGAGCTGCTGAAGCAATCGACCTTGAGGCTTATAGCCGGAAGAATCGGTGAGCTGAAGATAAACGCCTGGGAATAACGACTTAAATTTACGATACAATAAAAGATTATGACATACGGTTTCACATCGGAGAAGGAAGCGAGGCGCGAGGCCTTTGAGGTTTGCAAGTCAATGCGGATCGGCAAGTGGGAGATAAGGACATGGCACAACACTGGCGCTTGGCATGCCTCCATTTTCTGGAAGCATTTCGCCTTGCACATATACCCGAAGGGCTACCAGTGGGACAGGTTCAGCCTGCTCATAGGTCACGACGGCTTCGGCATCATTGATATAAAGACGAGCACCGGCAACGATCCGAATGAAGTGGTTGAGAAGTCAATACAGCCGGCCATAGAGGCCCTGAGAAGGTACACTGACGTTGCCGACTGGCTTAAGACCTTGTTGCCCCAGGAATAACGACTTAAATTCACATCATGAAAAATATAACGACTCTATTTTTATTCGCCTACTACGGCATTTGCATTTACTTCATACCAGTTATCGACAGCCGTCCGGCACTGCAGGCCTTCGCCATATACGTGTTTCTGCTGTTGCTCGGATTGCACTTGGCAAGGATGATAAACCGAAAAATAATCGCCAACGATGCTCGCAGGCGTTCCGAAGCGGCCGCAGAGAAATTAAGGAACGGGGATCAGGAATAATCCAATATATTTGTATTACAAAAGAGAGACCATGCAGTTAAAAGAAGATCCAATGTCCATGGCGCATGACGAGTATGTTAACGATTTCGAAGGTAAATCTACCAAGAAGGCATTGAATGAGTTCAAGGACAAGTTCGGTGAGTTCCCGTCCATATTCGCCAACTGCCTCATTTATCACTGCGCTTACGGCGAACACACGAGGAAAGCCGAGGAGGCTAACAATCTCATAAGAAAATACCAGCTGCCATTAATCGCGCTGCCGACGACCTTAAGGGGACAAAATTCATTCACCGTTCAGTTCGACCGTTCTAAGGTGTCACACTAACACTCGGAAAATTATCTTATATTTGTAATATTAAAATGACAAGTATATGATCTCTAAAAGTTTAAGCGCGACAAGCCGAATTGCTAAGAATCTTAGCGAGGCGTACTCAGCTACAAAAGAACTGAGGGAAGCGCAGAAGGCCCATGGTCCGAGCAAAGAGAAACGCAGTGCCTTGAGAAAGAAGAGAAAGAAGTAAGCGACTTCGACCTGCACCTGTGGCGGAAAGACAGACGCGGCCACCGAGAAGTGGAGCCTGGGATAGCCCTGAGCATAATATTGGGGAGCAGTAAGAGTACCATAAGTCCTTTAGTAGCAACGGGTGACCGTGGAGGCGGGAAATGAAGGGTTGTGAGTTTAAGTCTCACCAGGTGCAGGACGAATTTGCCTTTGGAACTTGCGGCTATATTTGACCTATCAAACAAAACAAATATGCTGACTAAAAACGGTACCAATTTTGAAATCGACAATGAACAGGACTGCGTTACGATGGAGGCCGAGAACGGCACGGTAATGCTCGGTCTGGTATTTGGTGAGTTCGGCCCTGAGCAAGACTCCATGGCGCTGCATACGCACTGCAACTCACCGGAAGGCTACGTGGTAGTCACCAACCAGCAGATGATGGACCTATTTGAGGTATTCTGTTACAACATAGACAACAGCTCCAACCTAATGAGATTGGACATCAAGAGGTTCGGGACGATAGAGCCCGCTGGGAAATAGAACTTATATTTACATCATGAAAAAGAAACAACGAATACTCGAATTTGTTAGGGACAAGGGCGAAGCCTCATACTCGGAAATTGTACTGTTCATCGTCAAGATGAACAACGCTGTTTACCCGAACTACAAGCCGAGGTTTCAAGACGTACGCGGCCAGAACGCGGGTGGCTTCTCAGCAGGCTCACTAAAAAGCAAGCCGTACCTATTGCTGGGCACGAGCAGGCTATGCAAGATGCCAAACGGAAAGTACAAGGCCTTCTTTGACGTGCCTGACAACTCCGCCTTGTACGACGAGTGCAAGCGCGAGAAGGGGTGGCGGCAGACCATCAACAAGTCTTTATTGACGTTGCCCGCCGGGGAATAAAACCTATATTTACATTACAAAACAAACGAATATGGCACGTTCACGTTACACACTACTAAAAGACAAGTTAGTCCCAGGCCAATGGCTGTTCACCTGCTCAATGGAGCCGCAGCAGTTCAAGGAGTTCGACAGGGTTAGAGACCTTAAGGACTACGACCCATCTTGGCTTGAGAAGAGCCAGGAGGAGCAGGATGACTTTATCCACGACGATTTCATCACCATGTGCGGTTCGAACCACTCGATATACAACTGCAGCTGCACGCCGGTAAGCGAGGCATACGGCATCTGGTTCAGGGATAACAAGATACACCTGCTTTGGGACGAAATAGACAAGGCCAACCCACGTGAGTCACGTGCGGAAACTTTCAACATTTGGGAACTGTACGAGCAGGAAGTCAAGAAGCGTTGCGATGCTGACGGCATCACGTTCGAGGGTTTCTAAGGGAACAATCCATGGCAGGTCTCTCGGGACCTGCCACTATATTTGTATCCTAACAGATAACAACAAATTTGCTTTTATATGTACACACAAAAATACTTTTACGCGGTTAAGTATGCGGTTAAAGGGCTTATTGAGTCAGAGTGGCTTGTGGCCCAAATGCCAGGCCCAGTCAAAACGTTTACCGATATATTAAATCTTAAAGAAGCTGCTGTAACTTACCTCGGGGAAAACGGCACGCTGCAAACGCTGAATGATGCGTATTTCGACAATATATTCAAAGGGCCCTTACCTAAAACCACAGTTAAAATACCGAATTTTGCGGATGCAGTTGTCATAAATGACTGGAAACTGATAAGGGTTGAGGGCTGGAAAAAAGATAGCGACGAAAAGCCCGCCTACCTTAAGGACACGTTCGTGCCAGACTACCATACACCGCCGATGTACCAAAACGGCTAAACCAGGAAATCCACTTTATATTTGTATTACAATAAAACAATATGGAAGTATCTCTTAGGTGTATTATAGACAGCGATCCGTCCTTGAAGTTCTTTTACGACAGGCCGATCGACCCCGACCACCTAAAGCACCAGGTACTGGTAAGAATCTTCGTCGCGCAGGTTGCGTTCGCCAAATGGCTTGACATCGCTTATCCCACAAATAACTAACATGAGGCACATATACACGCCGGCAAGAGGCGAGCACAAGATATACGACCTTGCGGAATGCGAGGAGGTTACGGACGTCAACTTCACCAAGGCCGGCCGCACACGCTGGATAGGCGACGAGCACGTCGAGGACTTCGCCGCGCCCGGTTGCGGCAGGATCGTCTACCGCTTCTCGAGGATCTCCGACGACGGCATATTCGCCACCTACATAAGCGGCTCCTGCTACGAGATGGACATAGAGGACTGCATGTAGCACCCAGGATATAGACTTAAATTTGTTATATGAAAGAAAGAGTAGAAATCGAACTGGCACGCATTAAATTAGAAATGAAAGACTGGAAAGTTGTTCCTTTTTATCATTTAAGAGCAACCTGGAAAAGATTGTTTGCTGAACACCGAATACTGCAGAAGTTACTGGATGAAGAAAATACGGCCACCGAGAAAAAATAACTACTTTTACATCATAAATAACAAAGCATGTCAAAGACGCTCGCAATTTTCTTCCGAATCAAAGACAAGAAAATAAAAACAACCGTTACCGATATTAAATTCATGTGCCAATCCGGCCACCAAGTATATGGTGGCGCCAATTTCTGCCCTGATTGTGGCGCTGTGGTTGAGAAAGTAAAAAAAGACAGAACTGAAGAAATCGTCATAACCACCAGGGATGTCGTTAAGTTCCTTGACGAACTGCAATATTATTCAATGTCAGAACTTAACACAGTTTATACCGATGATTTAACTGACAACTGCCCCAGGGTAGAATTGTTAAAACGTCTTAAGGCTTTGCCAAACTACAGTGTTAATATTTCTCTCTTGAATTTCCTTGAGAAAAATTATTTTCATTTGTCGGATTTTATATTGCCTCCTGATGGCAACGACATGGACGAACTTGTACTGGCAATATCCGCGGACGAACTGAAACTGGATTTGAAGACACTTTCGGTTGAGGTAAAGGATAAGGAGAAGTTTGCCAAGACGATTTACGGTGTTGAGAGATTCTTTGGGGATATGGGTTTCAAGTTCACTATGAAGGCGGACGTGTTTAACTACGAGAACGAATACAACTGGTAACCGGGAATTTTGGCTTATATTTACTTTTCAAAACGAAAGATATGAAGTTCACAATCGATTACAGCAAGTGGCGTGCAGGCGGAGACCAGATTAACGACAGCCAGATAGGAGAAGGTAAGACAGCCTTGTTAAACGAGCAGGGCTACATGTGCTGCCTTGGCCAAATCTCACTGCAGGTTGGTGAGAAAATTACGGAGGATGACATACTAAACACCTTCACCCCTGGGTCGGTTGATTTTTCGATCCCATTACTAAACCAAGTTGATCCGGTCGAGATAAAAGGATACCGCAGTACAGACCTTGCCTGTTCAGCGATGGCAATTAACGACAGCCGCATATTGACAACGGAAGGTCGCATCAGGGAATTAAAAGAACTGTTTGCATCAGAAGGCCATGAACTTGATTTCATCAATGTCCCCTGATTGATAAACCAGGAACTTTGACTTATATTTACCTTACAAAACGAAAGACATGTTGACATACAAACAACGACTGAAAGAGTGGGAGTTTTACGCGGTAGATACCGATGGCAAGGAAATGATCATCGGCACGCAGACATGCGCCAAACCGAAAAATACAAAACTATACAGGAAAACCTACGCCATGATCTGCGAGAAGGGAATCCATGCTGTCGGCCTGCGGTTAAAAGACAAAACACTGAGTAATCCGGCCTAAATTTACATCATGAAATTCACAATTGACTATAACAAGTGGGTGGCGATCACTCCCAACAAGAAAATAGGGAAAGGATTATCTGCTCTGTTTAATAGGTATGGCTACATGTGTTGCCTCGGGCAAATAGCTTTTCAGATGTGTCCTGCGCTTGATGTAGAGAAGGTAAGATTTTTGACAACTCCCAATGATCTTCTAAGAGATGAATTGTGCTCAGTGGAGGACATTCAAATACTGGCCAAATCCAGTTCAGGAAATACTGCACTTTCTATGGAGGCTATGGAAATAAATGACTCAGCTGTTATCCCGCTTGAGGATAAAGTAAGGATGCTTAAGGCGTTATTTAATAACCACGGCATTGAGCTCGAGTTCATAAACCTTCCAGGTATACCGGCCTAAATTCACATTACAAACAATAATCATGAAACTAACAGTTAAGGACGCGGTCGAGATGTTCCTGGACACCATCAACGAGATGCCGGCTTACACGAAGACGAAAATCGGCTTCATCAAGTACTTGATGAATGCTTATCCGAACACCAGCTACGAGATCGACACCAAGGATGAATACAATGAATACTTGAAACAGCTGCCTAACGAAGACTGGCAATACAGGGGCAGGGTCGTTGCGCTGCTCGTAGGTTTCGAGGATGGCAAAATAAACATCGAGGAACTGAAGAGCGGACTAAACTATTACGCCAAGATCCACAAGGGCTACGACAAGATCGTCAAGGAAACCTTCGACATGTACCACGCCGGCCACATCGACATATTAAACTCGTGCACGTCCCCTCTGATCATGTTCCTTTAGGGAATAAAATCTATATTTGTCTTATCAAAGTAAACAAACGAATATGGACGCAAGCACACCAGCCAGCAAGGCACAGACATGGGCACTTTTCTGCATCTACAAGAAGGACTTCAGGGACCAGCACCTGACGTACGAGCAAGCAAGCGAAATGATAAAGAACGCTCCCGCCAAGCACGCAGTCGCCAAGGAAAATCCAGGCGCAACAAAGCCAAAAACATTCAAGGATTACATGCTGTCGGACGAAGTGGTCGACAGGCTCACCAAGAAGATAATGAGCGAGATGGGGATCAGCTCGGTCGTGATGAACGACACCAGCCTCGTGAAGGACGACGGCAAGCGCTACGTGTTCCTCGGTATGGGCTGCGGCTTCTCTTACATAAAATTCGACAAGAGGAGCAAAAGGGCGGCTGACATCGTGAAGCAATCTGAGGCCCTTAAGCCAGTCGTTGAGGCCAGGATAGTAAAGAAGCTTGGTAGCGAGTTTATAGGACGATTACGGGCTTGTGGCAATCCGATACAAGCGCATTTCTGCCAAAACCTAAACTACAAATCCGCCTACAACTACATCGTCACCGGGTATATGGAAAGCGTTGGCATCACGAAGGTGAGCGTCATGAACTGGGACGACTAAGTGATAGTTAGAAAATCCTCCTGGAAATCCAAACTATATTTACATCATGAAAGCAATCAAAATACGTAACGAGGTAATACCTCTTACGTCCATACTGAAGCTCGGTGAATTGGAATCAAAAGACCGTTCATCATTAGGGATGCGTCGAAAGTAGATCCGGATTTTCCGGATCAGGTTTACCTGGAGAATACACTTACATTTAGATATTTCATAATACATTTGGTAGATGGTAGTGAAGTTACGGTTGCGCCACGACTTGACTATGGCGTAACAATTCTAAGAAGTGTAAATGAATTGGATATTGACAAGGTTGATGCCGAAAGCAACAGAATATGTTCTCTTTACTACAACATCCTTAGAAACTTCGAGATCGAAATCGGCTGTAGCTTCGGGTAAACTGGTGTATATTTACACTATCAAACGGAAAGTATGTTAGACATAAAATCATTGTCGCCGGAAGAGTTCTTCGTGCTGCACAAGCAGGTAACGGAGGCCTACCCGGAAATGGCCAAGCAGAGGCTGATCGGCGAAATAAAAGAGTTTTTCGACCGGCACCCCAATATTTCTAAAATCTCGATTGAAGTTGAGTATCAAGACTCGATTGATGAACAGTACCTAACCCCACTGGTATACCTATACTACTTGGAAGACAAGCAGTGGCACAGCTTGCGGGAATTCCTCGAAGAGGACAAGTTAAATCAGGCGAATTTTGATTTTCTAATGTATCCCTGGAACACCGGTGAAAGAACAGACTACATCATCTCCAGGGAAAACATAAGCATAAATTTGACTAAAACAGATAGGAATTGCTCTGAGAAGTAAAGGCTATATTTGTCTTATCAAAATAACAAACAACATGTCAACACAAACACTTCCAGTAATTAAGACAGGCACCGACATTAAAAGGGGCAAATTGTTCGGTATCATTTCAAAGGTAAAGGGAGCTAAGTTCACCACGGTGACAATCGAGACCGACCCAAGGATGAATAAATTTGGCCGCACCAAGGATGCGAACGGCAACAAGGTTCCGAACAAGTACTTCGGGGTTGTGCTGAAACGCACGAGGATGAACGTGACAATCAATTTTATCTACGAAAACTCGGTAAATACCCAGAGGGGCAAAGAGGGCAACGAGAAAGACTTCGAGGCGGCTCCAAGGAAATGGGGTGAGCACATCGAAGGCACGCCGTTCATCATGCACGAGGCGAAGATATACCTGGAGACAAAACCTAACGGTGCACCGCAAAGCGTTGAGTACTTCGACCAAACCACCGGGGAGTTGGTTGACGTGAAACTGCTGGAGGATTACCTGCCCGTTAAGAAATCAAACGCCGAACACCAGGGAGTTGAGAAAGAGATACTTGTGAGGGACATCCTTTGGACTTCCCTGAAGGAGATGAAGATTGACGGCGAAAACTATATTATAGTAGACTAAAAATAATTCCCGCTTGGGATATTCGTTTGTAAAACGGGGTAGAGTTTCAACTCAGGCCCCTTTTTTTATTTCCACACCTGGAACATCGGTTTATATTTACATCATGAACGACTACGAAGAGTTTATAAAGCAAGAATACACCGAGAAGGATGTGTTCGATATTGCCAACGACGTCAATTTCTACAGTGCCTGCATGGACGTCTACGACGCCAAGCCGCACATGCAGAGAAACATGTTGCAGACCGTCGGCGACAGGATGAGGCTTGTAAAGAAGCTCCAGGAATACGGTTTTAAAATTGTAAAAATAAAGTAAAATGGAATACACAGAAATAAGCCAGTTCGACGGCATGGTCCCCGGCACGAAGATACACGAGGCGGTCGACGGCTCACACCGCTCGTGGATATACGCCGGCAAGAACCCCAAGGTGGACAACGGCATACTCGTGCTCAACGGCGGTAACTATACGAGTGCCGACACCATACAGTTCAGAGACGGTCGTACGTTCAGCCACGGTCGCATTACAGACGATTACAACGAGTCTGTTAACATTATGTATGAACAGGCCGTTGAGAGAGTCGAGATGATTGCGCGTATATACAAGCCGACGTGCCTTCTGGAAAAAAAGTTTATCTTGGGTTACGATAATGATCTTTCTGACTTCAGCAAAGAATCTCTGGTTGAGTTCAAAAGTGAGACAGAGGCTGCAGATGCAGTGGAGTGGGTTGTCGTTTATGCCACTTCGCTTGAGGCGGCAAAAGAGAAATACGAAGAATGCTCTTACGCATGGGAGGCAGACCCAGAAGGCTACGAAAAGGCTCTGCTTGATCGGGAAAAATAACATACTTTTACATCATGGACAAGGAAAGCCAATACGAGCTACAGAAGATCGACTGCAGTTGCAACGACTGCGGATTCATGGTCAGAGACCTCGACAAGATGAATGCCTCGTACGCCGAAATGTCGCGCCTCTCCGAGGACCTGTTCGACCTAAAGAAGGGGCGGTACGTGCAAAAGGCAAAGGACCAGATCGCCAGGAATAAGGAGAAGGGTGAGGCCGCGCTGCGTGACGCCATGAAAATGAAGTTCACTCCACCGGGTAAGAGCGCGGTCATGTACGGAGCGTGCGCCAAGTTCAACAAGGAAATTACATTCCTCTCGGGAGTGCTCAGCATCGAGAACCAGGCCTGCTTCGTGCACCGCAAAGACCTCAAGTAAAAACCACTATATTTACATCATGCTTAACACGATTATTCGCCTGACAGACGATAGCGGAGAGATAACTTACTACTTCCCCGTGGAACCGAGCAAGGCGCTCGGCATTATATACAAGCCGTACGAGCTGAGGGGCGACAAGTGGCACGCCAGGAGGCAGACTGGCATATTCCAGGAGCCAGAGGCCAGGGGATTCGGCTTCACTGGGAAATACGAGTACTTCGACATGCGGGACGGCGTTGAGCCAGAGGAGCAGATTGCGGCAATCGAGTCCAGGAAAAAATAACTATATTTGTATTCTAATAACAAACGATATGAAACTTACCTACCTCGGCCGCGAAATTCACCCAGAAACTAACGTAGAGAAACTTAAAACAAATGAGTTTGGTTTCACCGCGAAGGTGACGTTTAACCGCAATAGCGGGTATACAGATACCGTTTTTAACAATCTGACTGAGGTACACAACAACTTTAAGAACAGCGGCTCGATTGCCTTCGAAAGCGACCTGCATGGCACCGGCTGCACCAGGGAGATAAGGGACATAAAGACCTGCGACATAACCCTCGCCACGGAGATGGCCGAGTCCTACTAAGGAAACCAACCTCAAGGCAAGTCTCTTGGGACTTGCCACTATATTTACATCATAAAAGAAGTATATGGCAGCACAACACGACAATTTATTCGGATTCGTAAACCTAATGTTTACACTGACCGACGAGGGCTTTCGCGATAAGTCCAGGGAAGAGGTAAACGACATGGCGGAGGCGTACGGGGAGGATCCCATACGTTTTGTTTCCGACGAGCACTTGAAAGCCTCTTGGGATCTCTATGATGATCTTGCGGACAAATGCCAAGTCAAACTTTACGATTTTGAAGCAGGCATGTATGAGGAAGAATTTGACTAAGGAAACCGGCTTATATTTACATCATGGAAAGATTTAAAAAACACGAGTGCATCAGCTTCATCAGCATATACAAGGCTAAGTACAGGCCTGACGGCACGCCGCTGCCAGTCTACTCCACGTCGGCATTAAACTTCGAGAACATCAGGAAGACCAACGACATAGTGGCAGTAATAAACGTGAAACTTAAGAACCCTGACGACGTGCAGCAGGCAATATTGAGGTACAAGTACAGGAACAGGAATCTGTAGCTCCTGGAAAAACAACCTAAATTTACCTTACAAAAGAAACAACATGGGCCTAATATTCGACTCCTCAGTTAAGAAAATAAAGCAGACGCCAGGGAACCACGACATTGCCAAGTGGGCAGTAAACCGCTGGATATGCGAGCCATCTCCTGCCGCAGACGACGACCTCTGCATAAAAGCAATGCTTGTCATCAAGGATCTCAATAACAGGTACGAAACCGACGGCCAGGAACTCATCAAACGCATAAACGACTTCGCGAGGCCTTAGTGACTTCGAACTCGAGGTAAATCTCTTGGGACTTGCCATTATATTTGACCTACAAACGAATAATATGAAATACATAGCAATCAACAAAGCGGTAGACCTCGACCACGTCATGGGCATGTTCTCAACGTACGGTTTCATAGCCA
>Ga0302188_10001914_pt1 | contig 15681 bp, 11 predicted proteins | sample II_Bog_E2_1_FD_198783 | JGI IMG/M metagenome (GOLD analysis project Ga0302188, IMG submission 198783) | Peat permafrost microbial communities from Stordalen Mire near Abisko, Sweden - II_Bog_E2_1 | ecosystem: Environmental > Terrestrial > Soil > Wetlands > Peat | place: Sweden: Abisko...
AATCTCTCGAATATGTTTTGATAGGTTAATGTTGAAGGGTCGATTGTGGGTGTTGTATTAATAATGGGAGAAAAGGAAGATTGCTTTATCCCCAGCTTGCCCTCCAAAAGCACTACGACATAATCGAGGCCTTGATCTTCTTCGACAATGACCTGCCTCTCTTCGACTATCTCTATCTTGGCATTTCTGAGCAATCCCTTCACAAATTCAAGATTGATAGTATCTGCTGCTTCTTTTAAAAAGTCAGTTTTTTCTATCAGTTGTAAGATTTTACTATTGTCACTGGATGATCTGGTGTCATAATTTTTTCTTAAAATATTTTTGCACTGCTAAAAGAAGGAAGCGCCGTTATTTTGGGCTTCGCTTTTGCGGGTGATGGAGCTGTAGCTGATGCTTTCCAGTTTTTCCAATTCAGGATTTTAGCTTATTAGAGAGAACTACATATTTGCTTCCTTTAATTTTATTGTGAAATGAATTATAAATAGGATTTAAATCGAAAAGTTATATTACCTTTTAATTTGTATATCTTTTGTTTGCAATAATTTCAGTCATCTTTGTCTTTACATATACAGATAATAATAATGAGCTGAATATATATCGGGTTATCAATCAGAATCAAACAGAACCTTATATTACGAGCTGGGAGCAGCTATTTTTTACATCATATCGACTGAAAGTTCTTTCTCTTTATTGCCAGTACTCGTATTTTCTAATACTCCAAGCAATCTTTGTGTTAATTTAAGATATTTATGTTGAAAAAGTTTAAATTGCTCAGGTTTTTTATTGAGAATCTTCAAATCCTTTAGAATTTTTTAGACAAAAGTATATAAGTTTTAAAATTTGATCTGATCATCCTCGCAGTTGTCAATTATCTCATATGCATTATTCTTTTAGATTTCTTTTTCAATCAGACTGATTGCCTCTTTTATTGTCCCCACTAAGTTACAAATCAAATACATTATTAAAGAGAGCCATCTCGAATAAGTTATTGCATTAAGAGTACTGATTACGTCATACTTGAATAAAATTGAGAAAATGGAGGTTTTATTTAGACCTTATCTAGGACAGAAGATTTCAGATTCTTTTTTTGAGCAGCTTCTTACTTAGGTATTTGCTGAGGAAATTGAACTTCATTTATCAATAATTAAAAGTATTAGCGTTTAAAATCTAAATGGGGTCCATCTTCAGTTTTTGGCCAATTGTTTCCCCAGTCTTCAAGGGCAGTAAGTAAAGTATTAAAAAATTAAATTGCATAAACTTACTAGTCTTTATTGACTTATCCAAAAATATCTTTTCCTCTTTCCTATCTATTATAATTAGATCCCAAGGCATGCTTAGCAAAAATGACCAATCTCTTAAGTATTTTTTTAACAACATATTTTCCTAATGCTTTGTTGTAAGTGAGCATCAAATCTTTAAGTAAAAGGATGGCTTGATATTTTATAATTGGCTGTAAATCTTAGTTTTTGATGGTGGCTTTGATGTTGTCAACGATCATTCCAATGATTTTTTAATTAGATTCTTGCACATGAGTGATCAACACCTCCTTGGCTTAGTTATACTTTTTGGGATTGGAAAGACAAATTTCCATATTTTTTTGTACTTGCAAGCGAATTTCTTTGTCTTATTTACTTTCAAATAAAAACATTTTATTTAAGATACACTTAATACACTTCAAAAGCAATTTATATACACCTAATTCATATTCACTTAATATACACTTCGCATAGAGGTAAATATTTTAATATTAATATTGTAACCACTTAGTCGCTGGGAGAAGATAATCAGATGAGTTTTATGAGGATACTATCGTATTCGAATATGAATATATATCTATTCTTCTTGAAGTATCCTTGCTGAGCCCACTTGGCAATAGCAGTAACTTCAAAAATCACCTTAAACGAGAAACGATTACATTTTATTAAATGTACGTAATACCAATATTCATAATGATTGATGTAAATAATCAATTTGATCCAAATCTTGTCGTGAAATAAAATATGATAATTTGGAGTGGTAGAATATTAGTCAAAAAGAAGTATACTATCAAAAAATAATGTTGTGTTTGGGTTAGTAAAACTTATACCCGCTCTTTCTGACGTAAAAAGTATATTACATCGGATTCGGCTACATTCTCTTCCGTTCTTTCCCATTTGCTGCCTCATCTTCCTTACGAATTGCACCGCTAACGCCCACTTCAATGTTTTTAAGAGCCATTTTAGTACGCTGGCCATAATGTTGCTTTTATCGTGGTCTTTAGTTTCTGATAACCATCTCCTAAATATTATTAGCTTCATGGTCCTTTTGGTGTTTTTTATCACTCATCTCTTATCGGAAACGCCAACTTCTGCTCGCTTACATTCTGTGCTCAAGAGACGATCCCCGAGCCATCTGTCTATCGATTTGGGGCAGTTTGTTTCGATTGGTCCTCGGGTAAACCTCTTGATTGGTTGTATCAAACTTAATATGATTAAATTGCTATTGCGTGCTCTGCATAACAGTGCTTATTGCATTAACTCCTTCCTTACCCTTACTCTTGGGTGAGTTGATTCTATACCTACTAGATGTCATTCTTTTTTCAGAAACTGGCTCTAACTCCACTGCACTATTCACGCTTTCCAAATTTAATCCCGCTTAGTTTTTATTCACCGCGCAACTTTATGTTACATGAGAAAAATAAGCTTACTTTAAAGGTTTACGAATAAGGGCCTCCCTTAGCCGACGGTTCTCCTTCTCCATCATCTCTTTAAAGAGAGCTATCTTCGAATGAAACATGTCCCTCTTTGCCTAAAATGCTAAAATCTGCTAGTAGTTGAACTTATTTCTGAAAAAGATTTCATCAAATAGCCTCTTCTCCTTCTGCGTCTCGTAGCTGCACATATCTTCAGTAAATTGCTGTCTTGAGAGTTACATCATACTGTACAGACCGTGCACTAACTTTAATGCTAACTTTTGCTTTTGCTTGCGCAGCTGCTCCTTATTTACGCGATCCTCTCTAGCATAAAGTCTGTTATCCTTGCCCACCGACGAAGTTTTCATTTTTTCGATTGATACATCTGCCTTTTTTTCTAAACTGAAGGCATTACTCCTCAGTTTCGGTTTGTAGACTTCCTCCAGCCCATCGTAGTCTCCGTTTTCCATGCTCTTCACAAGTTTCCTCAGTCTATCGACCTCATTACTCAACTTATTTTTTGAGTATGTAATCACTAATCGCGTAATTTCTTCTAAATTAATTTTATCCTTCTGGTTGATAATCTTGATGAGTGCGTTCTTCATCTTTATATGTCTTTCCGTCAAGTCCTCATCCAATAATTTGCATTTGTCCTGGGAGCATTGGCAGGTTTCAAGGATACGCGCTCCCACCCTGCCCATTAGTTTGATTATTTCCTGAAAAGAAACAGCGGATCCCTCGTACTTGCTCACAATTTATCTTTCCTACTCGTCCATTTCTTGGATCATGCGTGTAATGCGTGTAATCTCCTGCTGATGCTGGAGTATTTAATCGTTGACAAAGAGTTCGTTATCCTCAGCCCTCCTTTTGGTAATAATGTGTTGGTTGTACTGTAGCAATTAAAAATGGGTGTCCTCTCTCAATTTTAAATTTTTCAAAAGGACTGACCAGTCCACGTTGAGGTGCGATTCAATATCTGATGCATCTCCCAAGTACATTCCCTATTAAAATATATTATCGATCAATTAATCAGCACATTATATAACAGAAACAGGGAGTCAGACAAATTATTGGAAGAGAAGAAAAGAAAGAAAACTGATCTTTCTTGGGGATAAAATTTACAAATTTTAGGAATACGACTTGATAATGTAAATACTTTAATTTGAACTTACATTTTCAAATATTAACAACCTTAACAAACAAGAATCCATGACAAATATGAACTTTAGACACATTAAAACAGAAGGCTCATAAATATGGAATGATTAGTCCTTTCAACCCTCAATCACCTGCATCTCATCAGCTCGCAAAGCCAAACACCTCAACTAAACGCCCCTCCGATTCGCAGATATAGCTCTACAAAAAAAAGAGAGGGAAGCGGATAGCAAGTCAACTAATGATCGCGAGGAGTCATAACGATCGCAATTTAGCAAGAAAAGATTCAATAACGAAATATCCCAAGCCATAGGTTTTTACATGATAACATAGATGTGCTTAAATAACTGTCAAGCGGAAATGAATATGAATAAGTTGGAGATCATTCTCATAAAATTCGACCTTTTTAGCTAGTTGCGGAGTAGGATCTGTTCTAGGAGGAGTTGTCCTTCAAGGGGGTGACGAATCGTCACAACCTTCTTCAGAAGATAGACTAAATGGAAGGCAAAATAAACCAAATTACCTAAACAATCTACAGTTTACACAGCAATAGGCATTTAGATTATATATCAAAGCGATTATCACAGGAACCAAAGATAAAAAATAAAAATATGCGACAGCTCTTCTGTGAGTTCTATACTCATCTCGAAGCTATAATAAAGGAGGTGAATGATTTTTCGATTGAGCTTACTCGGTGCCGTTCCATTGTAAAGCTTACAAAGGGCATTTCCCATAAAACGATGCAGCTCTATGTCTCTAGGTTTGATACTCTCACTTCTGAGATGGGAAGCAAACTCAAATTTTTAAATCACTACGTCAGCATGTTGGAAGCAATATACAAACAGTAAACAAACAAAAACACTAAGAAAATTACTCTTTCTGCGATTCATATTTCTTGATGGATTGGTTAATGATTTAATTGACATTATTGAATTGGATTACTCTTCATTCCTACTGCCATTTGATATTTTAAAGGATGAATTTATATGGGCTTAGGCAAATAAGATTAACTTCTTTAACTTAGCTATAATCATTCCAGTTTATAGAGACGAATCAGAACCATATAATGTAATCGCCAGAGAGAATCAACTTGTTTACAACCAATAAAAAGCAGGCAGCCTTCAATCCTGAAGAATTTGCAACTCATCGACTACTTTAAATATCTGATGAGCAGTTTGATTTTGATCCGCTCAATGTAACCCCCTCTAATTAAGAATCAAGATTATCCTGAAATGAAAAATGAAATATCGAAAAATAGCTATTTAGACAAGAGTCCGAGAGCCTTGAGTCCCGGCAGAACTGGTGATACTCGATTGTCAGTGACTTAAAACTTTACAAAATCGCATAAAATGTGGCGAAAATCAAGTGTTCACTGCATTGCAGGGGAATAGGTCTGTGTAATGAAAAAAGAGAGAGTGTTAAACCTCAGTACGTTTCTATTTATTTAGGTAACTTCCTCATTCTCGAAAATGAAAGTTCCAGTAATGTTAACGAACAGTCTCTTAGCAATGCACTAGAAAATGAGACCAATAAAATTAATTTTAAAGTCAGAACGCCCAAGCATATTGTCACTTTTATACGACGGAGGAACGCCAATAACGCCAAAGAGATGACTGGGGGACAAAACCAAGAGCTGAGGGCAGTTTCTCCAACTCGTCCTTCGACTAAGGGAAGCTCATCCCCCACTAGAAAGATGAACTCCAGTTGCGAGCTGCCCAAATGTGGTGACTAGCAAAAAATTCCAATAAAGTTAATAACGCCCAACAAGTTATAGATACAAAATTTTATTGAATTTGGCTGTCCAAGTCCTACATTCCGTAATAAAAAATTGTCAAACTACCTCCGATATCGAATGACTAATCGAAATGCTTTGTGAGAATGTAGGTGGTGATATCTTTTAATTTTTATTAAATAGTAGTCTTTGATCATCCATAAATCGTATCGTCCTTTTTACAGTCATCACAGTAACAGTATATTAATTTTGAATATGATCAAGATTAAGTCAAAATCGAGGGAATTTAGAGAGTGTGAAGCTGTGGCCAGGTATGCTGTTAGCCGTAGGAGCGCCAACAAAGAAAACCGTGTGCTAAGGACAGCTGAACATAGAAATAATTCGCATGACTACCTGCCTCACTCTCATCATTTTCAGGGTATAAATTTTAAGGCCCGCTAATTTTCCACTTCCAAGATTCATCGAAAGTAATTAAAGCCAGCAGAGTTATAGCTGCATCCTCTGAAGCATGTATCGCACGATCTGAAATAATCTAAGAAATCCAGCAGCAATAAATTTTTTATTGGATCAAAGCTCCGAAAGAAACTGCAAAGATATCTGCTGTTCATCGCCTTGGTCAATTTTAGTTTGAGAGTTAATTATGAAAGAATATAAAAGAAAATGTATACAGTATATGTGGGGAAGGGAAACAACTCAAAGTTGGTTAAGGCTATTTTTTTGAATAGGTTTTGGTGGACACTCACGCATGAATAGAGTGAAGCGAATCTTGTATGGTACATCTTTTGGTATGCAGGACTCAGAAATCAAAGAAAAAAGTGTTTGCTACCATCACTGACTTATAAAAATAGGACATAAAGCTAGGTGAAATTGCTGGGCCTTTGGCCAAACGTAAACTAAAACCAAAAAAGAGTGACAAAGGGAGAATATATTTCGATGAATAACTTGAGAGTATCTTATGCGATAAGGACAAACTGATGATAAAGAATGAGTGCAAACGAGATAGTCTTTACGAGGACATAAAAGGCTTTATTAAAAAATTGAAGAATGAGGAGAAGAGGAAACATATAAAAATTACTCATAATCACGTGGAAAATCATCGTATGCTCAGCAACAAAAAAAATCTTTTCTATAACCTCAAGACTTATTGTTAAGCGCGAGAAGATAACTTGTTTAACTACGTTCCTTTGACTTTTCACATCAAGGGAGGTGAGTAGTAGTACGCCGATATCATCAAATACGAAAGTGAAAGAAAATAACACTAGAAGTTAATGTGGATTGTGAAGCCAGGCGAAAATTCAAATAGAGGCAGCGGAATATAAATCTGCAAAACTGTGGAGCAGATTAGGAAGCATATCGATAAGTAAACTGTAAAACATCCGGAGAGAACATTCATCGTGCAGAAATACATCAACCCCTTCCTGTTTCACCGCAGAAAATTTGATATTCGCTGCTTTGTGCTGGTGACCGCTACCCCCTTTATATCCGCCTATTTTTATCCCTAAGGATATATTCGCACCTCCAGCTTCTAGTTTAGCATGAAAAACTGTTCCAATAAGTACATCCATCTTACCAACGATGCTATTCAAAAGAAAGCCACTGAGTATAGTAAATATGAGAATGGAAACAAGGTACGATTTGAAGAGTTTCAAAATTATCTAGACATGTTTATGGGAGAGAAAAAAGTAAATTTTTTTAGTGATATCCTTCCAATTATTCGTGATTTGGTGATACTATCTATTAAATCTGCCAGAAACTTCGAGGAGAGCAATAAAGAGCATACTTTTTAAATATTGGGGTATGACTTCATGATTGACGAGGAGATGCAGCCTTGGCTTATCGAAATCAATACAAACCCCTGCCTCTAAACTGGATGTGAAATTCTCAATTAAATTATTCCCTCGATGCTGGAGAACGCAGTGAAGATAGCAGTGGATCCTGTTTTCAAGCCACCGAAGATAGAGGATTGGTCAATGAATGAGTTATTATGCTGTTCGGAACGGCTACTTGAAGGTAACAAGTTTGAGCTCATTTATAGTCAAATTCACGAGGCATGATTCTCTTCTCATTATTTTTCAACTCTATATGATGTTTTTCCTTTCGAAGACAGTAGTATTTGCAATGTGGCTCCAAAAGCGTTGCCAGTCGCCCTCCACATATTTTTATAATAATATTCAATCAAATTCTATAATTTACTCTTTATATTCCATAAGAATGTCGCAATACATTAAAGAAGTTAATTTATAGGGGTAGCTGGTTTTTCGAATGGCTCCTCCAGAAATAGTCAAGCCTAAAATAAAACGATATGTCAGATCCAGTACACTAGAAAATCTGTTTAACCTGTCTGGGGAGACTAAAATGCTTGACAGGGCTTGTAATCGCTATTCGCTGATTTAATCAGAATAGCTCAAGCTCAAAAAGGAGGAGCTAATCAGTCAGAGATGCTCAGTGCTAAAAAAAAAGTTCAAATCAAGCTTTAACCCCCAAGTACAGGGCAAGTATCAGGGTTGTTATTCAGAACTGTCGGTAATTTTTTCAATGGTGAGAGTGAGCTTGCACTCGAGAGCCAACTTCAATCTGTGGTGATGAACCTCAAAAATATTTCAAGCAGCATGCCTCAAAAGATTTATTTGGACAAAAAATATCACTCACAACTAGGGATAAAGATGATGACTGTCAATGAGGCTATGCAGATCAGTGAACAAAAGGAATAGTACAGACACTGGTTGAACGAGGCCAATAATTCCACAAAATCACCGAATTTCAATAAGGTAGTTGATGTGATAGTTAGATGACGTATTTGGTATAAAAATTGTAAAAGAAAGAGATGGAGGAGAGTGGTAAGGCCACAGGAATAGGTCGGGTGAATCAATAATATCTATTGAAAAGAATTCGCGAGATAAGATAAAAAAAGAAGTCAAAATCGAATAATTTACTGATGTAGAGCGAGGATGCCAAGACATATAGGAAGAGATAAAAATATCTGTTATCTAAACGACAAAACAAAGTACGACTAAGACATCTCACGGAGGCGCAGGAGATGTATTACCCTCATTGAGATAATTGTATTTTACAGGCGGAAAGGCTATTATCGATCAACCATTATATAATTTATTCTCCAATCTTGGCAAACATTTAAGGGACAAATAATGTTTTGTCATTTTTATTTTTTTATTTAGATACTCCGCCCCTTTACACTTGTATTCATAATATCAAATATCATTATGAAAGATCTATAGCCTTAACAGGCAGATCAAATTCACCCCAAACCGACTCTAACCGAGCAGATCGATCAAGTTTAAGAAGCTTAAATAGTTAAATAGCAGGACAACAAAGATTAAATGGGAGAAAAAGAGAGTATCCCCATTAGATGGGACTACTTCTTCTTATTCTCTTATCTTTACATTCTAATGGGTGCTCTAAGCGGTATTCTTGGCACAATGCCCTACATCTATAAAGACCTACCAAACATTGATACGATGTCCCTATTCAATTCTACAAACCTCCCTTTTTCTTTAAAGTTTTTAATCGGTATTGATTCTAATATAAAGCTCCCTTCTTGGAAAAATTCAGTATCCTCCAATACGGCAAGCGAAAAACTTGGATCGTCGCAAGTTTGATAATGGGAGGGATCACTATCCTTATTTCCGGATTCTATACCGATTAAAACCACGCAAATTTGTACGCTATCCTGGGGATAGTGTCACAGTCTTGGATGGTGGTCCTGGATATCGCCTGTCACTCGATTATGATCAAATAGATAAAATCAGTCAATCAAAACAGCATAATTCTCTCATATGGTCAAACTTTCGGAATACTTGTTGGTGGCCTCATCATCCTAAAATTTACGTCGGAATAATTCTCACAGTCCGTTGGCCTAGCTCATCCCATAACAACTCCCGAAACTCTTGTGTTGATCTTCGCTATTTTGCTGTTAATTCCTATCATAATCGTCCACATCTTCCTAACGGAGACAACCTTGTAAAGCTAAAAAAAAAGCGACCGCTTTACTTTTTGTGAAATTATCTCCTATTTTTCAACATTTCTTAAAACCTCTTCAAGGTATTTCAGAGTTTGCATCTTCTTTCTGCTGCACAATCAGGGACTTAATTTTTTTAACTCCCTTTACGACTATGAACTAGTTGAAAGAGGTTTTTCCAGAGATGTCTCGAACTCACTAGGAAATATCATAATTATCCCCATCATCTTTGCCACCTTCTATATGTAAACTTGGACCAAGCTCTTCGGTGGGAAGACCAATTCTCTCATTTTCATTTTCATCGGATCAATACTCATCAATGCCTATATTATCATATTCTTTCCCTTATAGGTTTGGATAGTCGCACTTACTGGATTTCTCAGTAACCTCTTGGATTCCTGGAGGTTTTTTATTACGGCCATGATGATCAATTAATTTCCAGCCCATGCTCTCACGGGAATGTACATTACCGTTTTGGCCAGTGCTTCCAATTTTGGAAAATTAACCACCATTCAAACATAGATTTGCGGTAAACTTGGAGGATGGGATTTATGGAGTGCGATTGGCCTAGGCATTCAACTTATTATCACAGTCTTGATGCCCCAATTCTTCGGATGGGTGAAAAAAGGAAACAATCACGTCCCCCCAGAGATAGAATAGGTAGATGAAGAGCATGAAGGTAATAAAATCGAATATGTAAATCCATGATGTTTGTGATATTTGAAGATGATGATTGATGGTTTGATTGAATCTGCTTTATTTGCATTTGTTTAAATTAAAATAATAATATAATCAGTGATAAATATTGATATTGATGATTATTATAAGAGTGTTATAGTTTGCAAAAATAAAAATATGAGAAATTTCGCCTTTTAGCGGCTGAATTACAGTTTTAGTCAAACAAATGTGTTTATTCATAGAGATATTACTCACAATCATGGTTAAAGTTCATCATTATCTTTTACATGTTTCCGAAAAAAATTATGGTAGCTATTTAACGCTATAATATATTACATTAGTAGTAGTGGATGGGAGCATGCGGACTCACAAAGAACAATCAACAGTCATAGATTTCTTGTAATTCATATTTGAATTAGACAAAAAAGCAGATTTTAAGTTTGTGCAAAGGATAGGGAGTGGAGCATTTGGAGATGTATGGAAAGTGGAAGACTCCAAAACTCAGCAATTCTATACTCTCAAAATCATGGAAAAGGATAAAGTCATTGCTAAAAAGAGCGTTAAAGCCATAATGGAAGAGAAAAATATTTTGGCAATTTTAAACCAAGACAGTGCAGATTTTATTGTAAATATAAAAGCTGCATTTCAAGATATAGAAAAGCTATATCTCCTCCTAAACTATATCTAGGGCCGTGACCTTAGATATTCTTTAAATACGGGGATGACTTTTGACTAAACTCAAATAAGTAAAAAAGATATAATTGAGAGTTTCTGGTGATTAAAATATTGAAAATATTGCAATATCTACGCAGTAAAAAAATCATCCATCGAGATCTAAAACCTGAAAATATCATCATAGATGAGAATGGCTTTCCTCATCTGACTGATTTTGGACTTGCAGAGGTCTATAAAAGTGAAAATAGCTTACATAATGGAGGAACCTTGGAGTACATGGCTCCATAAATACTTTTGTCACAAAACCATACCTATTCTGTTGACTATTATGCATTGGGAGTCATAATTTTTGAACTATTTTTTGGCAGAAGACCTTTTTCAGGTCATGACCAGCAATTATTGCTTCAAAAAATAATGAAAAAAAAATTAAATATTGAGCCTAAAACTGGCCTAATATCGAACTAAGCTGCTGATTTTATAACTTGTGTACTTTTGACTACAATTAGTTATTGGAAAAGAAACAAAGGTCAAGACTAGGCTTCTCCTCCTTCTCTGAGATAATGTAACATCCTTGGATTAGTGAAGACCTCATTTCGCCAACCAAGTATAGTGAGAGCGATTTTGATAGCCCAATAAAGAATAAGATCTCGTCATGGAATTAAAATTCTATTGATTACAAACAAAAAGATAAATCTCTCAAGTAAAATGTGGATAATATCTTTTCAAGTATAATAGGGCGCTCGCATATTCAATGTAACATTCAATTTATTCAGAACTATTCTCAAGCTTCGATTTTGTTGCTGCTGATGCACAGGATGCTCCCAAATAGCTCACTAAAAAATCTAAATCTTTTTTTCAGCTAGACTACGTTTAAACTGAATTTTCTCTTAAAGCCTATCTTGACTACTGATATTATAATAATTAGTAATTCAAAAATTCAATATGACAATCTAATGAATTAATATTATAGTTGGGCGAAACAATACTACATTTTTGTTCGTTTAAGATGAATGTTTTATCAATAATATATTAACAATTCTTGACTAAAACAGGACAAATAATTTGATTTTGGGATTCATCCACTATCATTTTTTAATAAAATTGGCTATTTTTCAAAAAATATTAATTTTTCCGAGTTAATTAGAGCCTTGTAAAAAGTAATTCCATAAAATATCTCTTTAATCTGTCTCATAATAGTATTAACTAATTTTAAATTTTAGAATAAATATTTGTGGATTGAAATAATGATAAATCTTTCCAATTAAATTCAAAGATAAGTTTAACATTAATAGGGATATTTTTATCAGTAATTATTAAAAATAGATTTATTTATAAATAAGCAAATCTGCAACCATCCTTAGATATTTAATGACATTAACTGATATATTTCAATTAAATCATGGATTATGATAATCATAAATTGGATAAACAACAACATAGCAATTCATGAAAAGGCGAGCTTATTCATTAAATTTTATTAAAATTTAATGTACATCAATCATTGTCATAAATGTGCTTTTTAAAACACTTTATTTTGATCAACTTTAGGTAATAGCCTGATGCCATTTGGCTTCGATTAAAACCATCGTGGAACTTTCTTGGAAAGTTTATATAATATAAGATAATTCGCAAAAATATAAAATGATTTTATTTAATGTTGGAATGAAATGGGAATAATGGTGCTTACAGAAAAATAATTATTTTTTAATTTATTTACAGATTAAACTGGGGTTAATGTAATGATTTTTACCTCTTACGAGGTAATTTTATTCATTCTAAAACGAGTCAGAATATAAATATTTATAATATGTATATTTTCTAACTATTTAGTATATACATGACATGAATAACCTTGAATAACAAAAAGCATGAATAAAATTGACATTATCTTTCTATTTTCTTTCTATTATGAGATATCCTATGGCAATAATAATGGTCAACCAGATTTAAGACTATAATTTAGTTATATCAAATACTCCCCTGCTAAATTTTGGGTTTTATTGGATCAAAACTCAGCTTCTTCTGTTGTAAAATGGTCCAATATTTTATATTTTTCATTTTTAAATAAAGACAAAAAACAGTTTATAATTTTATTGGAAAATTTCATAATCTATCATAATTTTGGTAATCTATTTTTAAAAAATATTTTTATGTCTAATAGATTGTAAATAAAAATGAAATAAAATGATTTGATGAAACTTCCTGATATAATAATGGTTTATTAAATATCATAAATTGAGTCTGTTTTCTCAGAAAGTGTCCATCCTTTGCAGATAAGCTAATTAGGAATGTTATAATTGTAAATTAAAATCAAATCAATAGTTCCAATCCTCTGAGTATTTATCTCATTCTGATTTTAATTTAATTTAATGCTTAACTATTAACTGATGTGCTGATTTGTTCATCAGATTCAGATTCGTAATTATAATAATTACCAATATTACTTATTTCCGACCTAAAGATATCTCCAGTAGGATAAAGTCCTCATAATAACACTCAATCGTGACTATAGAATTATACAAAAAATTAGTCAAAAATCACATTTTTATAATTACCCTTTCAAGACCAATAAAAAAATTTTAAGATCCGGAATTAGCTACTTTTGTTGTAAATTAAATTATAATATTTTTGGAATGGATTAATTTGATAAGGACCCACTAAAAAAATCTCTTCCCTCTCGAAAGGGTATTAAGATTAATCGAAGAAAAATAGGATAGGAAAAATCTTAATAATTGGAGGAATAGTATGAACCTTAAATTTATCAGGCTCAAAAAATGGGAGTTTTACTATCTGGGAAGCTCATCAAGGGGACTTGGACTTTATAGGAGAACAAAATTTACATTAAATATCTTACAGGGCACATGAAAACTTTAATGAGTAATATGGAAAGCAATAAGAAGAAGGTGTTCAAGCAGTTGTCCCAATTGCTGAAAAAAAGAACTGCGAATCAATGCAAAAGTCATCATAATAAATTATTATTGCGGCATGGAAGTATCGATAATATCATTAGTTATGTTTCAAAAAAGATAGAAAGGAACTAACAAGTATCCAAATATTATCAAAAATCTACAAAATTATTGTAAATACGGTCAGGAAATACCAAAATAGGGACCTAAAATTTAGAGAAAAATTAAAACTAAGAATTGATCATTGACATTAATGAAATAGTTTTTTGGTGATCAGTGATTTATCCTCTTTATTAATTTTGCACTTCCATTCATACTCATTTTAAATGGGTTTAAATATTTTAATCAGATAAAAAGAACAATAATAGAAATGAAAAAAATATGAAGTTAAATAAAATCTTTGCTTAAAAAATTAAATTTTAAAGCTTTGATCTTGTGGTCAATATATAAATATTTTAACAGCATTAATTACAACATATTATGTTCATTAATTTAAATGCAAATATACGTGTTCAGATAGATCTAGTAATATCCAAATCTTATCAGGAACACCCATCATTCATCTGATTCTTAATCATACTCTTCACAAAATGCCAGCAGATCAATAGTTGTTTTTGCCTATGTTTATTCTCTATAACCACATAGGCCTATAATTGATTTTAAAAATTATTCATTTTTTTAAAAGATAGGATACTAAAGTTGTCGTGAATAGTATTATTGCTAAATCAAAAAATATTTTTTGATCGGTGATTTTATATGTGAGATAATTTGCTGAAATAAAAATAATTTGTACGAGATGGTCATAAAAACAGTTTTAACACTGATATTTGTTTGTCATATTGCATACTCATCTTTAATTATTAACTCGATACTTCATTAATTATACTTTACTGACATTGTTAGTTTTTTTATAACTTAAATTCTACTGGCAGTTTTCTCCAATGTATATAGAATTAGTTTGTTTCACTTTTCGCCATCTATATTTTATAAACATTATTTTTTCGCTAACTCTCGTTAGAAAGAATAAAAAGATAATGTCCCTAATTTGGAATTTTTCTGCGATTATAAAATAATAAATAATTTATCAATTGTGGCAAATCAATAATAATAAAAAAATATTATCATAAATGCAAGGGTTTGGAGATAAAAATATCAAAGAGTTCTCTTCTCAGTGTATGCTAGATATCTCACCTACATCATTTCACATATGAAGGTACATTCAATTGAATTAAGTTTGATATGAGATAAAAGACTCATCTAGTTATTGGGCTTCATTTTAGATATGTAAATATCAATTTGCAAAAAGTTATCATGATAAAAACATTTCCGATGATAAACTTTTTTTGTGATAAGAAGGCGAGATGGAGAAGATAGAGATGAAAATTCGATCAATATTCACATTTGTTGGATAAATCAAGTCATATGTGGAGAGAGGGTTTGGAATAATATCGTCAAAAAATAATTTATAATCAAAAGCTAATCTAATCTCTCAAAGAAGTCATCATAATGTTAGTTTCTAAGCTTAAACCAAATGAATCTATTTGAATGTCAAATCGTAATTATGAAGCTCGAATTGTGCTTTAACTCGGTTGTAAATCATAAATCAGAAGATGGTTATAAAATGATAGACTATATTCGAAATTAGGAGGAGGAACATTAAGAAACTGTTTGAAGGAGATTATTATAAAATGGATATAAAATCATGACAATAAAAACTGCAAAGATAGAATTATATTTCTAAATTAGGTCAATTGAGTTTATATGAATAGAAAATGTTATAATTTAATTATTTTGCATTGTATTTATAAATATGAATAATGAATAATGTTAAATCTTTTTTTTCTTTCAAAAATATATACTTGTACAATAAGGGGTTGGGGTTGGGGTT